>FUFK010037573.1_pt1 | contig 64617 bp, 54 predicted proteins | sample 1021851 | NCBI WGS metagenome assembly FUFK01 (sample SAMEA51879418, study PRJEB19060) | metagenome
ATTGGGAAAGTTAAATCGCATACTGATTATTTTCACATTTATACATTCGGCGGCTTGAAGGAAACAAACAAGTGGTTGAAGGAGAATAACTATGTCTAATGAGTTTGACTATAGTAAAGTAAGACACGTAACATCAGTAGATCAGTCTGATAGAAACGTACCTTACAATTTAAGACAAAGCGGTCCAACAAAAGTTGAAATGCTAATTTCGACTAGGGTAAGAAAATCACCATACTGGCACTTATCAATGAAAGCTGGATGTTGGAGAGCAACAGTTTACAATCGAATATACCATCCAAGAGGATATGTTAAACCTGAAGATGGTGGTGCGATGGTAGAGTACGATGCAATTGTTAATCACGTTACAATGTGGAACGTTGCAGTTGAAAGACAAATAAGAGTAAAGGGTCCTGATGCAGAAAAATTTGTGGACTATGTAATCACTAGAGATGCAACTAAAATTTCNCCTATGAGAGCAAGATATGTAATTCTTTGTAATGCATACGGTGGAGTATTAAATGATCCAATTCTACTTAGGATTTCTAAGGATGAATTTTGGTTCAGTTTGTCTGATAGTGATATTGGTCTTTACCTTCAGGGAGTAAATGCGGATGAAAGATTTAATGTAAACATTGATGAAATTGATGTGAGCCCTGTTCAAATACAAGGTCCTAAATCAAAAGCATTAATGAAAGATTTATGTGGAGATCACGTAGATTTTGACAACATGCCTTTTTATGGTCTTGCAGAAGCAAAGGTTGGTGGAAGAAGTGTAGTAATATCTCAATCTGGATTTTCAGGAGAAGCGGGATATGAAATATACTTAAGAGAGTCTACTTTATATGCTGAAGACATGTGGAATGCTGTTCTAGAAGCGGGAAAAAAACATAGTTTGATGGTCATTGCTCCAGCACACCACAGAAGAATTCAAGCAGGAATTCTTTCTTGGGGTCAAGATATGGACAACCAACATAATCCATTTCAGTGTAACTTGGGTTATCAAGTTTCTTTATCAGGAAAAGGTGAGTGGGATAAAAAAGGAGATTATGTGGGTAAAAAAGCTTTGGAAAAAATGAAAGCCGACCTTAAGGCAGGTCACAAACCTTATAAGCTTCAATTAGTTGGATTGGAACTTGGAGGAAAACCAATTGAAGAATATGCTCCAGATTTTTGGTTAGTTTCTGGTGAAAACGGTGGAGAGCCAATAGGTTTTATTACATCTCCATGGTATCACCCAGAAAAGAAACAAAATATTGCAATGGGCTATGTTCCTTTTGACGGAACGTTAAATGCAAATGGCTTCCCTAAAGGTAAAGTTGGCTCAAAATACAAAGTGCATTTGCCTGAAAAATACTCTGATACTCCAGGACAACCTGTCGATGCAGTTGTGGTGGATATTCCATTTAAAGAGTCTTACAACGCAAATACTAGAGAAGTTGTAAAAGGATAAAATTTATTTTAGGGGGAATTTTTAAATTCCCCCTGAATTATGGCTAAAACTTTCTTAATTGTTATTTGCATATTTATAGCCATTGGATTAATACTTTTTCCATTAATAGTTTCTTATAAAGCACAAAAAAAAGATCAAAAAAAATAATGTTTGCTCAATTTTTAGATATAGTTTTCAGATCATTAAAATTAGATAGAAATTTATATAAGGATCAAAGATATTTTGGTGAAGCTGCAATTTATTTTGCAGGTTTAATTATGATCTTAGATGGTGTTGCTGGAGCTTTTGCAGCAAATACTATCGTTAAAACTTCAATTGGAATCTCAGGGCTTACTGCTATTTTAACTTGGTTAGTATGGTCGATATTCATTTACGTTATAGGAGTTAAAATTTTTTCAGATAAAGAGAGCAAAATACCTTTTAAGAAAGTTTTAATTGCTGTTGGATATGCTCATGCGCCAGGTTTACTTAGATTTTTTGCAGTCACGCCTGATCTTGTTATTTCAATTATATTTTTAACTCAGTTTTGGATTTTTGCTTCTTTAATAATATCAACAAAACAAATATTAAATATCAAATCTAGTTTTAAAGCTTTTGGAATCATATTTTTGTCTTTTTTAATTATTGCATTCTTGTCAGTTTCATTCGTAATGAGCAGAATGAACGCTCTTCCGATAAGCAATATAAGCTAAATTGGAAAAATAGTCTTTGAAGTTCTACAAGATTTACAGAGTTTAAATCCTGTTAATATCAAATTTTGAGAAACGCTTTCATCTTCTTTTTTACACTCGTCACATTTATTATTGAAATCTCTTAAGTCTTCCTCTTTAATGTTTTCAAAAGGATCTTTCTTAGTCATTATCTGTTAAACCTGCTCCTGCTGCAGATTGCTTTAATTCATCCGTTTCTTCAACGAAAGTATCTTCTGACAATTTATAAAGTTCAGACCATTCTTCTTCACTGAATAAATTATTATTTTCCATAAACTTTAGTTCAGTTTTTTCACCTTTCTCAACAATGTCACCACTTAAATAATTCGAATAAACTGCTTGATTGAAGTTGAATAGAAATTCTTTGTTATCTATTTTCAAAAATATTCTTTTACCTATAATTTCAGATGTACGGCTTACAAATGGAATAAATAGTAAAGGAAAACCAAGGTTGTTAATTTGAATATTATTTGCATCTTTTAAGTGGATTGATTGGTCAAAAAAATTTAATCCCATTGTAATTGGGCAATATAAACTTTTTGAATTATTAATAGTTGAAATAGTAGAAATTTTTTCAAAATCTTGATTTCTTAAAACTTTGAAATATTGATTAATATTTTTAAATCCAGGAAGTCCAAACATTTCTAGCAAACGAATATTTTTTCCAACTTCCTCCGCTACACCCCAAGAAAATCCTATTCCTCGCGTAGCTCTTTTAACTGCTGTTTCTATTTCGCTAAAACTTCTCATGAATTTAATGAGTTATATACCCAGTGACTATCAAATGATTTCAATTCATTTGGTAATGGCGCACCTTGGAACATACAAATTCTGAGCCATTTATCTGAGCGTGGGTCGAACTTTAGTGCTCCAAAGAATGATAATTTTAGTCTTAACATATCAATAGGCATCAAATTTGAACCTATGGTGTTATCTTGAATTTCTGCGTAAGGAAATTTTTCCGTAATAAAAGCCCTTCTAACTACATGACGATATTCATTATGATCCATTAAAAATTTGCCAATAGTTAAACTATTTTTTGATATAAATAAGATTTCATATAATTTTTTTATATCCCTTGCTATAGCAAGTGGTTGTTCTAAATTTGATCCATGATCTTTATATCTATCAGCTAATCTAGGCTCCTCTTTATTTTTAGAAATAAACCAAAAATTTTGATTATTCTCATTTTTTGAAAAATCAATTTTTAGAATATCTGGGTAATTTTTTTCAATAATACTCCTTAATTCCTCAACAGTTCTGTCTATTGGTATATTAAAACTTAACTCTTCATCAGCACTCATGTTTTTTAATAGTGGATTAACAATATTGTCATAGGGTTCCATCATCATAGATACAATATATTCAATACATTCATCATTTAAATTATCCTCAATCCATGTGTAAATTTCATTAAACAAGAAAGGTTTATTTTCTAATGAACCCTTATTTAAAAAATCTATAAATTTTTCTAGGTCATTTAATAGACTTTTAATTTTATTATTTTGATATTCACTTTCTGTGTGCCAGCTAGTTACATTTTTAAGAGATTTAATTAAACAATCTTTAAAAATATTAAAATCTTTATTTGAAACCTTTTCTATTTGTCTTATTTTTTTTAAAGCAGTTTCTCTTGCAAAGATCCAATTATTCAAAAGTTCTGGGTGATTTACAATAAATGGAGCCATGCCTAACCCTGTTGAATTACCAATGCCTAGATTTCTGCAAATATTTGGGTCTAATTGAACTGCTAAGCCTGGATTTTTATTTTTTGCAATATGATTAACTTGATCAAAAGTAAATTGCCTTACTAAATAAACCAGCATCATTTCCAATCTAAATGGACCTAAAATTTCATCACGGTTTTTTATTCTAAATCTGTCTGCTAAACCAAATTTTCCTGATCCATAAACTGCAGTGGTTCTATATAAATAACCAACTTTAGATAAATTATTCACATCAGGTTGTTGACCATTTGACAAACAATCTACAACATAATTAAAAAGTCTTAATGATTTATTAGCCCTTGAAAGTGTTAATTCTTTGTAAGATAATCTTCCAACTTCCTGTTTTGGAACTTCATTAGCTAATCGATCTATATCCTGATCTGTAGGTATACCATCGTGCAATGTAAATGCAGCATCCCACTTTGTGGCAATTACCCTATCTGATCTTTCCTCATCTTTAATTTCATTTGCAAAACAAATTAAGGAGTAAGTTCTATTATTTTTTGAAAAAGAATATACTGCTCTTCCATATCCGTTTTGGTTTAGATTAAATAAATCTCTTCTATATTCCCAATCTTTAAATTCATTTAAAAAAGATCGTAAGAATGAAAGTTTTGATTGATGAAATGATCCAAGTTTAGATAATTTCATTAAAATTTTTGGGTCTCTTAAACTTACTTCCATTAGTTAATATTTTTATAAAAATTGAACCAATTATTTCCTAAAATATTATTAATTTCTTCGTCATTAAATCCAATTTTATTTAAACCTTTTTCAATATTATTAAAACCTCTAGCATCTATAAACCAATCTGGTTGATCTGGGAAACCAGGTTTATCTTTGCTCCCTTCACCATAATTTTTTGCCTTAGCCCAAGTTCCATTTCTCATCCATTCGACTATGCTGTCTGGCTGATTTAGACATAAATCAGATCCTATGCCTACATTCTTTGATCCCATTATATCAACTGTTCTAGCCACCATCTCACAAAAGCTATCGAGTTTACAATTAGTACTATCTTTTAAATGATGCGCATACAAAGATAGTCCAAGAATACCCCCACTCTCTGCCAGTTTCTTTAAAACTGTATTAGATTTATTTCTTTTTGCTTCATGCCAAAAAGAAGGATTAGCATGTGTTATCGCTATTGGTTTTTCACTTAAATCAATTGCATCAAGTGTACTTTGCTCAGCAGAATGTGACATATCAATAACTATCCCTACTCTATTCATTTCTTTGATTACTTCTCTTCCAAAGTTTGTAACCCCACTATCATTTTTTTCGTAACAACCAGTGGCCAGCAATGATTGGTTATTGTATGTAAGTTGCATAAATCTACATCCAAATTGATGAACTTTTTCAACTAAATTAATGTCATCTTCTATTGGTGAGCAATTTTGAAAACCAAAAAATACTGCTGTTTTATTTTCTTTTTGAGCTTTAGTTATATCTTCATATGACTTTCCTAAAAATATTAAGTCATTATTTTTATTAAATAACTCATCCCATTCTTTAACTCGATTTAAAAATTCGTCGTAGTCTTCATGGTAAACTACTGTAACATGAATAGCATCTAATCCTGCCTCTCTATTAATTTCAAATATTTCTCTAGACCAATTGCAGTATTGTAAATTGTCAATTCGATAATTCATATGAGTTGATTAAACTTATTACAGTATTTAAACGCTTGTTGATATGTAAATTGAAGACACACATAAATCTATTGAAATTTTGGGGTATTTTGTAATAAATGTAAAAAGTTAAGCAATATAATCTTTAAATGAAAAACAGAAAAAATAACCAGAAAGTTGCTATTGTTATGGGTAGTCAATCAGACTATTCGACAATGCAATTTTGTGAAAAAGTTCTAAAAGTTTTAAAAATAAAATTTGAAACCAAAATTGTATCTGCTCATAGAACACCCGATAGAATGTACCAATTTGCAAGAATGGCAGAAAAAAATGGAATTTCTGTAATTGTTGCAGGAGCTGGTGGATCTGCTCATTTACCTGGAATGATAGCTGCGTTGACAAGCATACCAGTAATTGGAGTACCAATAGAAAGTAAAAAACTTAAAGGTTTGGATAGCTTGTTGTCAATTGCTCAAATGCCCAAAGGTATTCCGGTTGGAACTGTAGCAATTGGTAAAGATGGTGCTATTAATGCTGGTCTATTTGCGGCTTCAATTCTTGCTAGCTCAAATATTCAAATAAAAAAAAATCTTAATAATTGGCGCACAAAGCAATCAAAGTCTGTAACAAAAAAACCTAAATAAATGTCAGATATCACTTTAGGTATAATAGGCGGAGGTCAACTCGGATCCTTATTATCTGTAGCTGCAAATAAATTAAATATTAATACTGTAATCTTTAGTGATGATAAAAATTCTCCAGCAAAAAACTTTACAAAAAATTTTATTTCTGGAAATTATGATGATGAAAAATTGATTAAAGAGTTTTTAAGTAAAGTAAATGTGATTACTTATGAGTTTGAAAATATTCCTTACAAAATATTGAGGAAATTAAATGAAATTAAGCCAGTATTACCAAAACCAGAAATAAATAAATTAATTCAAAATAGATATACTGAAAAAGATTTTCTTAACAAAAATAACATAAGAACTACAAGATATTCTCTAATAAAAGACGAAGATGATATTAAAATAAATGACGGATTAATTCCTGGTTTATTAAAAACTTGTACTTTAGGTTATGATGGAAAAGGACAATTCAAAATTGATAAAAAAGAAAATATTAGTTCTGAAATTGATTTTACTAAGGAATATATTCTAGAAAAATTTATAAAACTGAAAAAAGAGATTTCTGTAATTATCACACGATTTGGTCATCAAAGATATGAAATTTATGAACCAATTGAAAATTTACATGAGGATCAAATTTTAAAACATTCAAAAATTCCTGCTCAAATATCAGAAAAAATTAAAAATCAGGCAACCAATTGGGCGACTATAATTGCTGAAGAGCTCGATTATGTTGGGACGTTATGTGTTGAATATTTTATTGATAATAAAGATAATTTATATGCAAATGAAATAGCTCCTAGAGTTCATAACTCAGGTCATCTAACAATAAATTCTCATAATGTAAGTCAATTTGAAAATCATATTAGAGCTGTATGTGGACTAGAAAAAGTTGAAACAAAAAAAATATATAATGCTAGAATGCTCAATCTAATTGGAAATGATATTAAAGACTATCGTGTGAAAAGTTTCAAAGATAATGAGTTTTTTTTTGATTACCAGAAAACTGAAATAAGAGAAAAAAGAAAGATGGGTCATTTCACAATTATTGAAAAAGAGAATTAAATTTTTTGAATTAAAGATAGACTATTATTAGTAGGTTTATTGACATCTTTTGAGACCTCATAAAAATTTAAAGTTGGTTTTCTACATTCGTTTAAAATTTCTGAACCAGAAAGTTCTAAGTTTAAATATTTGTTCACATCATTNTCATTTAAAATAACAGGTTGTCTATGATGAATTTCACTAATATTGCTTGATGCTTGTTCTGTTATTAAACAGAATTGTTTATTATCAAATATAGCTGCAAAATATATAAGTTTTTTGTCTACTCTTTGAAAATAAAAAGGAGTTTTAATTTTATCTTCCCTTTTCCATTCATAAAATCCATCCGCAATAGCAATACATCTTGAGACTTTTATTAATTTTTTAAAAGAGATTTTTTCATCAATTGTTTCAAGTCTTGCATTAGTTAATGGTTTAAAATCCTTCTTTTTNGACCAAGAAGGNATTATTCCCCATGTNAAATTCTCAAGTGTATTTCCATTAATATATTTTTTTATAACTGGAAGTTTTTGATAAGGATGAGCATTATAATTTTCATTATCTTCAACTTGAATTGCAGATTTAACTATTTTCTTTGTTTTTGAAACAGGGTTAGTAATTACATATCTACCACACATAATAATTTGTTCTTGGCTTAATTTGTATTTAGATTATATGTTCATCGAAATAATGAAATCAATAGAAAATAACTTTGATGATCCAAAAGTAAATGAGCTTCTAAATAAGCATTTTATTGAATTAAGATCAGTATCTCCAGAGGGAAGTTCTCATGTATTAGACATTCCAGGTCTTAAAGATCCAAGTATTAGATTCTGGAGTTTGTGGGAAGAGGAAGAGTTAATTGGATGTGGTGCATTAAAAACATTGGAACCTAATCATGGAGAATTTAAATCGATTAGAGTAGCTGACAAATTTAGAAAGCAAAAAATAGGACAAAAAATTGTATCACACTTAATTGACCGTTCTAAACAGCTTGGATTTAAAAAATTAAGTGTAGAGACAGGGTCTGGAGAATTTTTTGCACCTGCGAGAAAATTATTTACTAGTTTTGGATTTGAAATTTGTAAACCCTTTGCTCATTACAAAGAAGATATAAATTCCTGTTATTATTCTTTAAATTTATAAATAAGTATTTTGAAAAAAGATTTAACATTACCGCATGTGCTTTATGTTGCAAAATTTATATATTTAAAAATTTATGAAATTAAAAATAAAAACAAGGATTTAAGCAACATAGATGCGTTTGAAATATTTATAGGTACAAAGGATTTTGACGAAATTAGTTCAGGTAAATTTCATGAAGATTGGTTTAATAGTTTAATTGATAATAACTACACTGATAAATCTACAGGTAAAAAAATTAATAGCGAGACAATGAAATTGCTTGAAATCCAAAAAAAATCAATGATTAGAGAATTGCTTAAAATTCCTAAACTTTATTATGCTAAAAGTCATTTTCCTTTAGAGCTTTCACAGCGAGCTTTTAATCATCTTTGGCGTGTGTGTGAAAGTTATGAACTTTGGTGCAAAGAAACCAAACAAGATGATTTGATTTTATTAAATCTTTCCTCTTAATTAATTTTTTTTTTCTTATAAATCAGTTAAAATATATTTATGAGATCCAAGTTCTATGCATTTGTTGACAAAACACTTTTTGATCTAGGTAGACAATTTAAATGGAGTTATTTGCCTCCTTTGATGATTTATGTTGCTGCTGGAATATCAGGTTTAACAGGAATAGTTGGTACTTTTTTTGTTAAAGATTATTTAAATCTTTCTGCTGCTTTTTTAGCTGGTCTTGGTTTTTGGGCAGGTATCCCTTGGGCTCTTAAAATGCCACTTGGTCATTTAGTTGATTTAATTTGGGATAAGAAAAACTATATGGTTTTTGTCGGTGCTTCTCTTATCTCTCTTAGCCTATTAATTATGTACGGATTAATTATTCATACTGAGTGGATGTCAACAATTTTGACTGTTGAGACATGGTTTGTAATCAGCGTTTTATTATCTCCAATTGGATACGTAGTTCAAGATGTAGTTGCTGATGCAATGACTGTGGAAGCTGTTCCACTGGTTGATGATAATGGGGAAAATTTTAGCAGAGATGAAATAAAATTAATGCATACAACTATGCAAACTCTAGGTAGATTTGCAATAATAGGTGGTACAGTTTTAGTTGCTTTAGCTAATGTAATTCTTTTTAAAGGTGTTGATGACTTAGAACAAACAGAAAAAATTTCTTTGTATGGCTCTATATATATTTATGCTCTTATTATACCAATCGTATCAGTGATGGGTATATTTTTGGCTTCATTTCTTAAAAGTCAGAAAAGAAAAATATTAATTCAAAAAGGATTTTCAGGTTTAGAGGCAGAAATACCAAAAGAAAAAACAGAGATAAATTGGTGGATATTAGGTGGAAGTTTAGTATTTGTTATTTTTACTCTAAGTGTTGGTTCATTTAGATTGCCATTTGCTCAAGAGATAGTCTTCCTAGGTTCAATGATAATAATTTTATTCTTAATGAATAAATTAATAAAAGAACTTCCAAAAGATTTAAGATTAACTGTGGTTGGAACGGCTATAATAATATTTATATTTCGTGCTATGCCTGGTCCCGGACCTGGATTATCATGGTTTGAGATAGATGTACTTGAATTTAATGAACAGTTTTTTTCAGTTTTATCACTAATAGCATCTGTTCTTACTTTGGTTGGTATAATTGTATTAAGGCCATTTATGGCAAATAATTCTATAGCCAAAATAATAATAATTTTATCAATTGCTGGTGCAGTATTATTTTTACCAAGTGTTGGAATGTATTACGGTTTTCATAACTGGACATCATCAATAACTAATGGTGTTGTTGATGCAAAATTTATAGCAATATTTAATACTGCGCTCGAATCGCCTTTGGGACAAGTTTCAATGATACCATTGCTAGCATGGATCGCTAAAAATGCACCTGCTCATTTAAAAGCAACTTTCTTTGCAGTGTTTGCATCTTTTACAAACTTAGCGCTATCTGCAAGTTCATTAGGAACAAAATATTTAAATGAAATATTCACGATCACCCGTGAAGTTAAAGATAAAGTTTCAAATGCTATTTTAACAACGGCAGATTATTCAGAACTAGGTTTATTGCTAATCACAGTGACACTCTTAACTTTACTAATTCCAATAATATTTGTTAATATTATACAAAAAACAAAATTTAAAACCGACGAATGATATTTAAACAATTTTTTGATAATTCCTCATCAACTTATACGTACCTCATTAGTTCTGGGAAAGGTAGAGAGGCATTAATTATTGACCCAGTATTAGAGAATGTTGAAACATATATTAGCTATTTAAAAGAATTAGATCTCAAACTTGTAAAGGTTATAGATACACATATTCATGCGGATCATATTTCAGGCATGGCTGAATTAAGAGATAAAACAAATTGTGTAACTATAATGGGTGACAAAGCACCAGCTAATGTTGTTGCCATGAAAGTTGCTGACAATGAGAATATCAAGATTGAAAATATAAATATTAAAGCACTATTTACACCAGGTCACACGTCTGAAAGCTTTTGTTTTTTGATGAATGATAGGGTTTTTACTGGAGATACTTTATTAATTAAAGGGACAGGCAGAACAGATTTTCAAAATGGAGATGCAAGAGATGCCTATAATTCTATTTTCAATGTTCTATTAAAACTGCCTGAGGACACAAAAGTATATCCTGCGCATGATTATAAAGGAGAAACTGTAAGTACTATCGGTGAAGAAAAAAAATTAAATCCTCGTTTACAAGTCAAATCTGTGGATGAATATGTGAATATTATGAATAATTTAAATTTACCAAACCCAAAAATGATGGATATTGCAGTTCCTGGAAATCTCAGTTTAGGTATCAGTTTAGAAAAACAGAAATTAAGTAACGGTTTAGAAAAAAAAGATTTTTTAAGGAAGATAAAAGATCAAAACAGTTTACTGATAGATTTAAGAGAAAAACAAGAAATTGAAAAAGATGGAAAAATTGAAGGAGGACTTGAAATTCCTTTTACTGATATTAACGAATACATAAAAAATAATAAACAAGATCTTTTGAATAAAAATTTATTATTTTATTGTAGAGTTGGTCATAGATCAGCACTAGCTGTTCAAATTTCGAAAAATTATAATCTTGAAAATAGTCATCATTTAATTGGTGGGATGAAAAACTTAAATTTGTAAAATTTTTTAAACTGACTTAAAGCCAAATTCTAAACAAGCATCAGTCAGTGAATGATGCAAAGACTCTCCAAAACTTCTTAAAGCTAGAACTCTAATAACCTGAGGATTATCAGATATAAAATCTAATGTTATAGTTATTGCGTGGAAAACTGAATTAGAACAGTCCCCCTCTCCTAATTCATTAATGTTTAATGGGGATCCTTTTTTAATTACCTCTCTTGCAAGATTGCCTTCTACCTCAATTATAGTTCTTGAATGAGAAAGATCAGTAATTGCAAAATCTTTATCAGTAAAATCATTTTTAAAGGTATCAAAAATATTTTTTTTATCTGATATAACTAGCCAATTATCTGGTCCCATCCACAATATTCTTGTACTAGAGTTATGTTTTACTTTTAATGGATCAGGTAATCTTAAACCATCTAAGTTCATTTTTGAAACATCAACTGTAGAATTTTTATACTTAACAATTTGATAAATTATTAAATTTTTAACTTCTTTTAATTTAAGCAACTCATTTTCATTTTTATTTTCATAATCACCAAATGTTCCATGTTTATGAATATTTTGTAATGATGAAATGTATGTCATGATCGAACTCTTTTTCCTTCTGGATCAACATAATGAGATGAAATTATTTCAACCTCTATTGAAGTATTTTTAAGAGGCGAAACTGCAAATAATTTTTTTCCAATCATATTCTTTCCATCATTTACGATTGCAAGAGAAAATGGATTATTATTTTCTACACTCCAGCAAGATGATGAGACATGGCCTAGTTTAGGATTTGGAAGTTTTGCCTTTTCGTTTTCAACTAAATGGGATCCCTCTGGTATACTGGACTTTCTATCTGTTGGCACTAATCCAACTATTTTTTGCCTATTTTCTAATACGAATGCCTCTTTACCTAAAGAATTTTTTCCAATGAAATCTTTTTTCTTTGAAACTAATCCATCTAATGAAACATCTTGTGGAATTGTTCTTCCATCTAATTCTGGGCCGGCAACGTGCCCCATTTCAATTCTTAAAGTTGATAGGGCTTCAGTTCCATATGGTTGATTGTTAAATTCTTGACCAATTTCCATCATTTTTTCCCACATGAACAAACCATAATTTGACTCAACATTAACCTCGTAAGCAAGCTCGCCCGAAAATGAAATTCTAAAAATTCTTGCTGGCACACCAAATAAATTACTTTCGATATAACCCATAAAAGGTAAAGCTTCATTAGAAACATCTAAATCTGGAAATAATTTGGATAACATGTCTCTTGATTTAGGACCAGCTATTGCTGCGCCTGCCCATTGTTCTGTTGTAGATACAACATTTACATTTAATTCTGGCCATACAATTTGAAGATAATATTCNAGATGNGATAATACATTTGCAGCTTGTGCTGTTGTCGTAGTCATATGATAATGATTTTCAGAAATCCTTGTTGTAGTACCATCGTCCATTATCATGCCATCTTCTCTCAACATCACTCCATATCTTGCCTTACCAACTGGGAGTTTTAACCAAGCATTTGTGTACACTCTATTTAAAAATTCAGCTGCATCTGGGCCTTTAATATCTATTTTACCAAGTGTAGTTACATCACATATTCCAACATTCTCTCTTACATTTTTTGCTTCACGCTTTGAAGCCTCTAACAAAGTTTCATTTCCTTGTTTGTAATATCTAGGTCTTTTCCATGCACCTGCATCAACAAACACTGCATTATTTTTTTCATGCCACTCGTGCATTGGTGTTTTTCTAGTTGGCATAAATTCCATACCCACTTCTCTTCCAACAATTGTACCAATAGTAATTGGAGTAAATGGTGGTCTAAAAGTTGTGTGCCCTACTTCAGGTACAATTTTATTTTCGATATTAGAGACCATTTGAAGACCATTAAGATTACTTGTTCTTCCNTGATCAGTNGCCATNCCTAATGTTGTATACCTTTTTACNTGCTCGATGGANCTATAACCTTCTCTTAAAGCTATNTCTATATCNGAAACTGCAACNTCATTTTGAAAATCTACAAATCTTTTTGGATTTTCATTTTTAGGAAGTGGCATACACCAAAATTTATCATGCACACTGTATTTAGTTTCGGTTACTGTAGGTATTTTGTTCTCATTATTTTTATCAGTTATTTTGCTTGATAATTCTGAACCAGTTTTAAATCCACTTTCAATAGTTTCTTGAAGCGTAAAACTTCCATTTGCAGCACCTATTGTTTTTTCATTTTGTTTAGATTTATCTGGAATAAAAGCATCTATTTTTTCATCAAATTTTAATTTATTTCCAGATTGCGATGCCAAATGAACAGTTGGCGTCCAAAAACCTGAAACACATATACAATCACAATTAATTGTTTCAGTACTTTCAAAAGATTTTTTATCTTTAGTTAATTTACCTATTTTTGCTGATTTTACTTTTTTGTATCCATTTGCAACAATTACACCGTAAGAAAATTTTATTTGAATACCTTTGTTTTTTGCTTCTTGTACGACCTCGGAATCGTGCTCTTCTCTTGTATCTAATATTATTGGTTCAACGTTATTTTTCTTAAATTCAAAAGCAGTTTCATAAGCACTATCGTTATTGGTAAATATAATTGGTTTTCTTCCAACTAAAACGCCATATACTTTCATATATTCTTTAGCTGCTGATGATAAAACTACGCCAGGTGTATCATTGTTTCCAAAAACAATTGGTCGTTCTATTGATCCTGTTGATAAAATAGTCTCTTTAGCTCTTATATACCAAAGTCTTTGTCTTGGAGTATATTTTGATTTATTTGATAAGTGGTCGCCTACTCTTTCAAACATAACCATCATATTATGATCGTAATAACCAAATACTTGAGATCTATTTTTTAATGTCACATTTGGCATTGTTTTTAGCTCAGATATGATTTTTTCAGACCAGTCTTTTCCAGACATATTATCTATACTAACGTCGTCAGTTAATAAAGTTCCGCCATATCTTGGTTTATCTTCAGCAAGAATTACTTTTGCTCCATTTTTTGCTGCAGCATAAGCACTTGCTAACCCTGAAGGTCCTGAGCCAGTTACTAATAGATCACAATATTCAAATTTATGTTCATATCGTTCTTTATCTTTTTCTAAAGAAGCAACACCTAATCCAGCTGCTTTACGAATAAATGGCTCATAAACTTTATACCAAAAACTTTTTGGCCACATAAATGTTTTATAATAAAACCCCGCTGGGAAAAATCTTTTTAGAAAATTGTTTATCGCTCCAATGTCAAATTCAACTGATGGCCAACAATTTTGGCTAGTTGCTGACAATCCGTCAACTAATTCTATTTCNGTTGCATTTATGTTTGGTTCTGAATGNCCATTGATTGTNACTTGAAGTTTNGCATTTGGTTCATCAACTCCTGCTCCAATAAAACCTCTTGGTCTATGATATTTAAAACTTCTCCCTACTAAGTGAACTCCATTTGCAAGTAATGCCGATGCTAGAGTATCTCCCTCATAACCTTGATATGATTTTCCATTAAAGTTAAATGTAATTACTTTATCTCTATTTATAAGCCCAATATTATTTAATCTGTGTGATTGTCTCATACTATTTCTTCACTCATTTTAGCTGTTTTAAATATTTCATGTGTTGCAGTATCTCTTTGAACTTTAAACCATTGCCTACATCCTGAGATATGATGCCAAAGTTCAATGTGTTTTCCTCTTGGACTTTTTCTCATATATACAAAATTATCCCATTCCTCTTTTGAAACTTCTTTGTTAATTTCTGGTCTCTTAACTGTTGCATCTCCACCATAAGCAAACTCTTTTTGCGCTCTTAATCCACAGAATGGACAATTAATGTGTAGCATAAATTATGAGATCCAAGTTTTAGTGCCTAAACCTTTTTCGTCTAAAAGATATCCATTTGAAAATCTATTTAATGTTAGATCAGCGTTTAATTCATGAAGTCTATCTTGGGCAATAGTATGAGCAAAAGTCCAACCTGAAACAGGAGTTGATTTAAAACCACCATAACACCATCCGCAATTTAAATATAATCCTTCGATATGTGTTTTATCTATTATTGGTGAACCATCCATAGACATATCCATTATACCACCCCATGTTCTAAGCATTTTAAGTCTACTTAGGAAAGGAAATAAGGCCAACCCACCAGTTAAAACATGCTGAATAGTTGGCAGATTACCTCTTTGAGCATAACTATTATAACCATCAAGATCTCCTCCCATAACCATTTCGCCTTTATCAGATTGACTTATNTAAAAATGTCCTGCTCCAAATGTAACAACTCCATCTAATACAGGTTTAACTGGTTCAGANACACATGCTTGTAGTAANTGTGTTTCAATTGGNAGNGTCATATTTAATTTTTCTGCAAGAATATTTGTGCTTCCTGCAACACATAGACCAACTTTCTTNGCTTTAATAACACCTTTAGAAGTTCTTACTCCTTTAATTTTTCCNCCTTCAACNTCAAATCCCTCTACTTCACAATGTTGTATAATATCAACGCCCATACTATCTGCTTGTCTTGCATATCCCCAAGCAACACCATCGTGTCTCGCAGTCCCAGCACTTGGCTGCATTAGTCCTCCAAAAATAGGAAATCTCACTTCATCTGAAAAATCTGCCATTGGAATTAATTTTTTAACTTCATCTCTATTTAAAAGCTTTGCATCAATTCCATTTAATCTCATAGAATTTCCTCTTCTTGCATAAGCATTCATTTGTGCATCGGAGTGAGCTAAATTAATTATTCCTCTTGGAGAAAACATCACATTAAAATTTAGTTCCTGGCTAAGATTTCTCCATAAGTCCATACCAAATTCATTAAATCTTGCATTAGCATCATACATAAAGTTTGATCTAATTATTGTAGTGTTTCGACCAACATTTCCTCCACCTATCCAACCTTTTTCAATTACTGCTACATTTGTAATTTTATGTTCTTTTGCAAGATAGTATGCCGTTGCCAGTCCATGTCCTCCACCACCAATTATGACTACATCATATTCACTTTTTGGTGTTGGATCTTTCCAGGCAACTTCCCAGTTTTGATGATCTGAAAATGCGTTTTTAATTAAACTAAAAACAGAATATTTTTGCATGATTGGATTTTACAGTAAGAAATTCATATTTTTCTTATTTTTTATATATATATTTTTTAGAAGTTTAAAAACCAAATAAATTAGAAGTTTAAAAACCTTACAAAAAAGGATAAGAATTCTCCACGTTTAACTAACCAATAAAATATTCTTATGCCAAAAACTGATATCCAAATAGCCAGGGAAGCTAAAATGAAACCCATAGATGAAATTTTAGCTAAAATAAATGTACCTGATGAACCAAATGCTTTTAGTCCAATGGGAAGACATATCGCAAAAATAAATTTAGGGTATCTAGATCAGCTCAAAGATAAAAAAAATGGAAAATTAATTTTAGTAACTGCGATAACTCCCACTCCTGCTGGTGAGGGTAAAACGACAACATCTGTAGGCTTAAGTGATGGATTGAATAAGATTGGAAAAAAATCAATTGTATGTCTGAGGGAACCAAGTCTTGGTCCTTCCTTTGGATTAAAAGGCGGTGCAGCTGGTGGAGGATATGCTCAAGTTGTGCCAATGGAACAAATTAATTTACATTTTACTGGTGATTTTCATGCAATTACCTCAGCTCATAATTTATTATCAGCTCTTATTGATAACCATATTTATTGGGGCAATAAATTAAATATAGATGTGAGAAGAGTTTCTTGGAGAAGAATCATGGACATGAATGACAGATCTTTAAGATCAATTATTGTTGATCTTGGGGGTGTAGCTAATGGGTATCCTCGTCAAGATAGTTTTGATATTACCGTTGCTTCAGAACTGATGGCAATATTCTGTTTAGCAACAGATTTAAAAGATTTAGAAAAAAGAATTTCTAATATAACGATTGGGTATACAAGAGATAAAACGCCCATCTATGCTAAGGATTTAAATGCACATGGTCCGATGACTGTGTTATTAAAAGAGGCAATTAGACCAAATGTAACTCAAACTTTAGAGAATAACCCAGCCATAATTCATGGTGGTCCTTTTGCTAATATTGCTCATGGATGTAATTCTGTAATAGCCACAAAAGCTGGATTAAAATTAGCAGACTATGTCGTTACTGAAGCTGGATTTGGCGCAGATCTTGGAGCAGAAAAGTTTTTAAATATAAAATGTAGAAAATCTGGTATTAAACCTGATTGTGTAGTCATTGTTGCAACAATTAGAGCTCTTAAAATGCATGGTGGTGTTACAAAAGATGAATTAAAAAATGAAAATGTTAAAGCATTAAAAAAAGGATTGGTTAACCTTGAAAGACACATAAATAATACAAGAAAATTTGGCATACCAGTCACAATAGCAGTTAATCATTTTATTACAGATACAGAGAAAGAAATGAAAACATTGTTAGATTTCTGCAAAACTCAAGGTGTAAAAGCATCTAAATGTACACATTGGAGTAATGGAAGCGAAGGAACAAAAGAACTTGCAAATAATGTTGTAAAAATTTGTGAAGATAACCAAGATACATTTAAATATTTATACGAAGATAAATTATCTTTATTCAAAAAAATTGAGAAAATCGCTCAAGAAATTTATCACGCAAGTGAAGTAGTTGCTGATACAAAAGTTAGACAACAATTAAAAGAATTTGAAGAAAAAGGTTATGGTAATCTTCCTGTGTGTATCGCTAAAACTCAATATAGTTTTTCAACAGACCCAAATTTGAAAGGTGCACCAACAGGTCATGTGCTACCAGTTCGAGAAGTTCGTTTGTCATCTGGTGCTGAATTTGTTGTCGTTGTTTGTGGAGAAATAATGACAATGCCTGGATTGCCAAGAGTGCCAGCTGCAGATTCGATTAAACTAAATGATGAAGGTGAGATTGAAGGACTGTTTTAATATTAGTACATTAAATATTTAGTTTTAGATCGATAAACTTTAACCAATTTTCTAACTCTCTCATTCGAGCATCAAGTTTAGAAACTTTAATTTCATCTTCAATTATTTTAACATGATTATCAATCTCATTTTGGTCTTTAAAAGCTTTATTATTAAGAAGTCTCTCTGTTCTAAAATGTATCAAGCTAATCATTTTTTCATATGAAATTTCAGGATGATATTGAATTCCCCAAATATTACTTANACCNGCTTTAAAAGATACACCCATNACTTTATTAATTGAATTTGAAGCTAGTAATATTGAATTTGCAGGTAANGTTACAACCTCNTCAAAGTTGAAAGCTGGCGTATTAAATATTTTATTTTTATTTTTATAGATATTATGTTTCAAGCCTTCTTCATTAATTTCAATATCATGTGCTATACCTCTATGAGCTCCCCTTTCACATCTTTTNACTNCNCCNCCAGCAACAGTAACAGCAACCTGCATACCCCAACAAATAGCTAAAATGTTTTTAATATTACTTTGACATTCTCTCATAAAATCAAGTTGTCTCCTTATTTCAGGAGTATCATTATAAATATTTAGACTACTGCCTCCCCATATCATTCCATCATATTTATTTAAATTTTTTACAACATCAGATACATTTGAATCTGAAGAAGGATTCACGACATCTATTTCTAAATCTTTTGTAAAGTAGTTAATACTGTCCTTTAAGCTTTCTGTATGTGTTTTAATACCACCATCAGTGAAACTCTGATTTTCCTCTCTTAGATTACCCTCTACTATTAATATTTTTTTCACTTTAAAAACTTATTTACCAATCAATTATTAATTTTTTGTTATTACAAATTGCTTCAAGCATACAAAAAAGCAATGGAAAATCTTTTTTATCAAATTCTTTAAGTATTTTTGGACCAATTTCAAAAGCTAGATCTGCTCCTTCAACTGTTGTCTCTTTCATGTGATTTTCTTTAGCATCTTTATAAAGCAATCCTTTGCCAAGATAATGACCCATCATACTATTTCTCCCACCTGCAGCACTTACGTGTAAATCGCCTAATCCAGCTAGTCCAAAAACTGTTTCCTCTTTACCTTTTAGTTTTTTTGTCAACTTTTTCATTTCTGATAATGATTTGTAAACTAATGAAGCGGNTGTGTTTAANTAATATTTTTTTTTAATTTTATCATCTAAATTTTCACCACTTAACCCTTCTGATGCCCCAATCAACATTGAATAAATATTTTTTGTAGCTGCGCACACTTCTACTCCAATAAGATCATCAGTAAATTCAGTTGAATAATAACTTGTTGAAATTATTTTTCCTATTTCTCTTACTATTTCGATATTTTTATTAGCTAAAACCACACTGCTTTTAATTCTATTAGCTAATCCATTTGCAAGGCATGGACCTCCTACAGCTGATATCTTTGGATTAGAGGCGCCTTTTATCTTTAAAATTTTTTCTAATTTGTCTGCTAATGTTTCAAATTGATTTTCAATTACAGCTAAACCTTTTGTAAGTAGTAATATGTTTGTATTTTCATTATAAAATTTTGAAACTTCGTCACCTATCCACTCTATGCCTTTCGAACTTACTCCGACAACAATTAGATCTATATTATCTTTCATTTTATCATCAAACTCAGAAAATTTTATAACTTTAACATTTTTTGGTAGTTGGCAATTTAATACTGGGTGTTGATTTTTATTATTATTTATCTGATCTATTATTTTATCCTCTAAAAAGGAGCCAACTAAAAAAACTTCATTAGAATTGTCAGCACAAGGAATTGAAAAAGCGGATCCCATTGCACCAGCACCAATAATAACGATTTTCTTCATAAAATTATTATACGTACCTGAATACAAAAATAGCAAAGAAAAATGAAATAATAGTTGCAACCCATAACATTGGGCCTATCAAACCAAGCCAGCCAAGATGGATATACGCGGCACTAAGAAGAGATAAAAATAATCGATCTCCTCTNGTGGTATCGAGACCTAAAATTCCTTTTCTNGGACTGCCGCCNGGTTTTTTTTTCTCCCAAACAGTCATGGCTATCAAACAACAAGCTATAAAAATAAAGAAAGCTGCTGTCTGCCACGTCCATGCCATCCATGTTATAAATTCAAAATCAAAAAAACCTTTTTCTTGGGTTTTTGCAACAGAGTCCCAAGAATTAGCAGCATATAACTTTGTAAAAATCATACTCTTCCTAATGCAAATCCTTTAGCAATATAATTTCTAACAAAGTAAATTACTATTGCTCCAGGAACTATTGTTAGACTTCCAGCAGCTGCAAGCAAACCTAGCTCATAACCTGAGGTACTAGCTGTTCGTGTCATCGTAGCTGCAATAGGTTTTGCGGCTACTGCTGTCAATGTTTTTGCAAGTAAAAGTTCAACCCATGAAAACATAAAACAGAAAAACATTGTAATTCCAATACCTGCAGTAATTGTTGGTATAAAGATTTTAAAGAAAAATTTCCAAAAAGAATAACCATCAACATATGCAGTTTCATCTAACTCCTTTGGAACTGCTGACATAAATCCNTCTAATATCCAAACTGCAAGAGGAATGTTAAATAAGCAGTGAGATAAGGCTACAGCTACATGTGTATCAAACAAATTAACTGAAGAATAAAATTGAAAGAATGGTAATGCAAAAACCGCTGGNGGCGCCATTCTATTTGTAAGTAGCCAGAAAAACAAATGTTTATCACCTAAAAATTTATATCTNGAAAATGCATAAGCAGCAGGAAGTGCTGCGGCGACTGATATAACTGTATTTAAGACTACATAATAAATTGAATTTAAATATCCAGTGTACCAAGTGCTATCCGTAAATATTTTTTTATAATTCTCTAATGTAAATTCATTTGGCCAAAGAGTGTATGTATTAATAATTTCTGTTGTTGTTTTAAAAGACATATTTAATAACCAATAAATTGGTAGCATTAAAAAAATTATGTATAANGTTGGAACTATCCATTTATATTTNTTCACGATTGACCCTCATTTTTCATCATTAAATTATAAAAAACCCAACAAACTGTAAGAACTATAAAAAAATAAATTAAGGACATAGCTGCTGCTGGACCTAAATCAAATTGACCAAGCGCCATTTTGACTAAGTCAATTGATAAAAAAGCTGTTGCATTTCCTGGACCACCCCCAGTTAACACAAATGGTTCTGTGTAAATCATAAAACTATCCATAAAACGTAGAAGTATTGCAATTGTTAAAACTTTCTTCATTTTAGGTAATTCAATATGTCTAAACACTGACCATCTACTAGCACCGTCAATTTCTGCTGCTTGGTAATATGCAGGTTGAATTGATCTTAGGCCTGCATAAGACAATAGAACTACAAGTGAAGTCCAGTGCCAAACATCCATCAAAACAGTTGTAAACCATGCATCACCACTTTGTTGTGTGAAATTGTAATCAAAGCCTAATGCATTTAGTGAGTGTCCTAAAAAGCCAATGTCAGGTAATGCAAAAATATTCCACATTGCACCTACTACATTCCAAGGTATTAAAAGTGGCATAGACATTAGTACTAAACAAACTGATACCCCAATTCCTTCCTTTGGCATTGTTAATGCAATGAAAATTCCAAGTGGAATTTGTATAAATAATATTATGAGCGTAAATAAAATTTGTCTTCCTAAGGCAGCATGAAACCTATCTGAAAGAAGTATTTGTTTAAACCATCTAGTTCCCTCCCACATAAAGACATTATTGCCAAAAGTCTCTTGAAAAGCATAATTAACAACTGTCATTAATGGAATGATGGCGTTAAAAGCAACTAATACAAAAACCGGTATTACGAAGAGCCAAGCTTTTTGATTTACTGTTTTATTCATTATTCAATTATCCAATTATCTCCATACACGTACGTATAATCTTTTTTAAAGTTTAAAAATGCAGATCCAGTTGGAATATTATCTGAACTTTTTGCTATTACTTTTATTTTTCCACTTTCACTTTCAGTATCAATTATCTTATGTCTTCCTGTGTTACTTACCTTAAGTATCTTTACAGGCAAACCTCTTTCATTAAATTCAATAAATTCTGGTCTAATTCCAACTTCAGTTTTAGAAAAACTTTTATCTTTAATATCTATTTTGGTTTCAATTTTATTACCATTTATAGAAATTGCACCATTATCTATTTTACATGGCAGAATATTCATGCCTGGAGATCCTATAAAATGACCAACAAAAGTATGTCGAGGTTTCTCAAATAATTCCACNGGTGTTCCAATCTGAACAATTTCAGCCTCATGCATTACTACAACTTGATCAGCAAATGTAAGTGCCTCTGTTTGATCATGTGTAACATAAATCATTGTTCTATTAATCTTTTGATGTAGTTCTTTTAATTTTGATCTTAAGATCCATTTTAAATGTGGATCAATCACTGTTAGGGGTTCATCAAACATAATTACATTCACATCTGATCTAACAAGACCTCTTCCAAGAGAAATTTTTTGTTTACCATCAGCTGTTAAACCAGATGCTCTGTTATGAAGTGTTGAAGTAAGTTCAAGCATCTCTGCAATTTCTTCTACCTTCTGTTTTATTTCCTGTTCGGATATACCTCTATTTTTCAATGGGAATGCGAGATTATCAAAAACAGTCATCGTGTCGTAGATAACTGGAAATTGGAAAATTTGAGCAATATTTCTTTCAACAGGATTCTTATTTGTAACATCCTCACCGTTAAATAATATTTTACCTTCTGTTGGATTAATTAATCCTGAAATTATATTTAACAAAGTTGTTTTTCCACAACCAGATGGACCTAAAAGTGCATAGGCTCCACCGTCGTTCCAATCAATATTTACATTACGAAGTGCCCAGTCCTCTTTATTAACTTGAGAACTTAAATAACTATGGCTTAAATTTTTGAGTGAAATCTTAGACATTGTTTACCAATTTGTTAGATTCATCAAAATATAAAAACTCGTCTGAGTTCATAAATAATTTAGTTTGCTCACCAACATTTTTTTGATGGATTCCATTTGATAAGGATACCCAATTTAAATCTCCATTAGTAAAGTGAATTAAACTTTCAGAACCACTTAGCTCTGAGATTAAGACTTTTCCAGAAATTTCTAAGGAGTTTGAGCCTTCTTTGTATGTGGTGATATTGTGTGGTCTTATCCCAACTTTGTATTCACCATCTTTAAGTTTTGAATTTATCTTCCAACTCACATCATCAGAAATTAGGGAACAAACATCGCCTTGTTTTTTTATTTTAGCAATATTCATTGGTGGATCACTAAATACCTGGGCTGATTGTAAGCTATTTGGTTGATTATAAACTTCTAAAGTTTTTCCATGTTGAACAATTTTTCCCTCAAGTAAAGTTGCAGTGTAACCTCCAATTAGTAATGCATCAGAAGGTTCTGTTGTTGCATATACAACTATACAATCCCTATCTTCAAATAGTTTTGGTAACTCTTCTCTTAATTCTTCTCTTAATTTAAAATCTAAGTTTGCTAGAGGTTCATCTAATAGAATTAAATCAGAATCTTTTACCAAAGCTCTGGCAAGTGCTGTCCTTTGTTGTTGACCTCCTGAAAGTTCATTTGGCCTTTTATTTAACATTGGAGAAAGTTTTAGTAATTCGGCAACTTTCCCAACTCTGTTTTTAATTTCATTGCTGTCAACTCCCGTAATTTTTAATGGGGATGCAATATTATCATAAACGTTAAAGTTCGGATAATTAATGAACTGTTGATAAACCATCGAGACATTTCTTTTTTGAACTTTTACACCAGTTACATTTTTTTCGTTGAACCAAATTTCTCCATTTGTTGGCTTATCTAATCCAGCCATAATTTGCATGAGCGTAGTTTTGCCTGCTAAGGTTGATCCAAGAAGTACGTTGATAGTATTTTTTTCTAATTTTAAATTAGTTTCATAAATATGAGTTTCTTGTCCAATTTTTTTTTCAACATTTCTTAATTCTAAACTCATAATTTTATTTTGAATTTTAACGAAAGAAGGACGTCATATAAGACGTCCTTCTTTTTAATTTGAAAGTATTTTCAAAATAAAACTAGTTCCAAGCTTTTTCGTAAGGAACAGTTTTACCTTGAGGTTTTTCATTACGTTTTGCTTTTGGTGATCCAGGTTGGTCTAACCAATATTTTGCTCCTTTTGGTTCAGACAATCTAGGNCCACATCCACCATACGTATTGTTAGCTTTATCTGCAGCTTCCATACGAGACATAACTAAGTTCATCTCTTCTGCAAGACGATCCATAGCTTCCTGAGGACTAAAAGCACCAGAGTTTACATCTCCAATTTGTTGCCACCATATTTGTGCAAGTTTCGGATAATCCGGAACGTTGATACCTGTAGGTGACCACAATACTCTATTAGGTGATCTGTAGAATTCTACTAATCCACCTAATTTTGGAGCTCTCTCTGTGAATGATTTATGGTTAATATCACTATCTCTTATAATAGTTAAACCTACGTGGCTTTTCTTAAGAGATACAGTTTTTGAGACAACGAACTGAGCATATAACCATGCAGCTTTTCTTCTATCAACTGGTGTAGACTTAAATAAAGTCCATGATCCAGCATCTTGATATCCAAGCTTCATGCCTTCATCCCAGTAAGGACCTTTTGGTGAAGGACCCATTCTCCATAAAGGATTTCCATTGTCATCAACTGTTTTATTTCCAGAACTCTTAGGCGCTACCATTGATGCAGTAAACGCTGTGTACCAGAAGATCTGTTGAGCAACGTTACCAGATGATAATGCAGGTAGTGATTGATAAAAGTCCATACTAGCAGCTCCTGGAGGCGCATATGATCTTAACCACTCATCCCATTTTCTAATTGCGTAAACTGCTGCTGGTCCATTAGCTGCTCCACCTCTTGCAACATCAGCACCAACTGGATTACAAGTTCCAGACTCCATTCTTATACCCCATTCATCAACAGGTACACCATTAGGTTTTCCAACAGAACCTGCGCCAGCCATTGATAGCCACGCATCAGTCATTCTCCAACCTAAATCAGGAGCTCTTTTACCGTAATCCATGTGTCCGTATACTCTAACACCATCGATTTCTTTTACATCGTTAGTGAAATATTCTGCTATGTCTTCATAAGCAGACCAGTTAACTGGTACACCTAAATCATAACCGTATTTCTTTTTAAATCCTGCTTTAATATCAGCTCTGTCAAACCAATCTTTTCTAAACCAATAAAGGTTTGCAAATTGTTGATCTGGAAGTTGATATAATTTTCCATCAGGACCAGTTGTAAATGATTTTCCGATGAAATCATCGATATCTAATGTAGGCAATGTAACTGCTTTACCTTCACCAGCCATCCAATCAGTCAGGTTAACTGCAAGTTGAAGTCTTGAGTGCGTACCAATTAAATCAGAGTCATTGATATATGCATCATACAAGTTTCTTCCTGTTTGCATTTGTGTTTGTACAGCTTGTACTACTTCACCTTCACCAAGTAACTGGTGGTTAACTTTGATCCCAGTGATTTCTTCAAAAGCTTTAGTTAGTGTTTTAGACTCATATTCGTGAGTTGGAATAGTTTCTGATAATACATTGATTTCCATACCTTTAAAAGGTTTGGCTGCATCATGAAACCATTTTAGTTCTTTCTCTCTTTGTTTAGATGAAAGAGTCGAAAGTTTAAACTCACCATTTGACCATTTCTTAATTGCTGCCATGTGGCCATCAGCATAAGAGTTTGTGGTAAATGAGAATAAAGCAACAAAAGCTAAGATTGTTTTAAATGATCGTATCATTTTATTTTTCCCCTCTTGTGTTTATTGAGTGTAAAATGTAACAAAAATTACTGAGTGCTGTAAAGATTAAATATATAATTGAATCAATTCTTAGTTGAATTATGTTATCAAAGTTCTTTTAATTGCTTTCTGCCATCCAAAAATTAATTTTCGTCTATCTTTGTTTTTCATTTTTGGAGAAAATTTTTTATCTAAAGACCAATTTTTTGAAATGTCGTTTAGAGATTTGTAAACTCCAATTTTTAAACCTGCCATAAAGGCTGCACCTAATGCAGTTGTTTCGTCAACTTTTGGTCTTAAAACTTTTACATTAATTATGTCTGATAAAAATTGTGAAAACCAATTATTTTTTACCATACCTCCATCTACCCTAACTATTTTTGGACGAAGGCCATCATTTTTCATTGCTTCAAATAGATCATACGTTTGATACCCAACAGACTCTACTGTTGCTCTTACAATTTCGCTTATTCCGGTGTCTCTTGTTAAACCACTTAAAACACCTCTAGATTTTGCATTCCAATATGGTGTTCCAAGGCCTGTAAAGGCTGGAACTAGATAAACGCCGTGATTATCTTTTAATTTTTTTATTATTTTTTCTGAATCTGCTGCCTTTTTTAAAAATTTGATTTTATCTCTTAACCATTGAACGCCTGCACCTGCTATGAATATTGACCCTTCAAGTGCATAGGTTGTCTTTCCATTAATTCTATATCCAATTGTCGTTAGTAATCTATTTTTGGAATAAATAATTTTACTTCCAGTATTAAGCAAAACAAATGCTCCAGTCCCATAAGTACTTTTTAATGATCCTGGTTCAAAACAACATTGTCCAATTGTTGCAGATTGTTGATCTCCCACCATTCCAGTAACAGAATACGACTCTCCTGTAATCTTTGGGTCTGTGTGACCAAAATCATCAGAACTATCCTTTACCTCAGGAAGTATATGACTTGGAATTTTTAAAATATCTAGTATTTGTTTGTCCCACTTATTTGTTGCTATATTAAATAGCATAGTTCTACTTGCATTTGTTGCATCTGTGAAATGATTGGTTCCTCCCGTTAATCTCCAAAGTAAAAAGCAATCTACTGTTCCAAATAATAATCTTTTTTGTTTAATAAGTTGTTTTGCTTTTGGAACGTTATCTATGATCCATTTAATTTTTGTTGCTGAGAAATAAGCGTCAATTAATAAACCAGTTTTATTATAAATTAACGTTTCTTTTTTTTGTTTTATAAGTTTATTACAATATTCAACTGCCCTTCTATCTTGCCAGACTATAGCATTGTAAACAGCCTTTCCGGTATGCTTATCCCAAAGAATTGTTGTTTCTCTTTGATTTGTTATTCCAATTGTTAAAATTTTTCCCTTAAGTGATTTACTTTTTTGAATAACTTTTTTTAAAACTATTTGTGTTGTAGACCAAATTTCTTCTGGATTATGTTCTACCCATCCATCTTTTGGAAAGTATTGAGTAAACTCTAGCTGTGACACAAAAACTGGTTTCCCTTTTAAATCAAATAAAATTGCTCTACTAGAGGTAGTACCTTGGTCAATAGATACAATAAATTTTCTCATATTTATTAATAGTCTAATATTTTTTTCTATTATTTAATATAAATTTTATTCCAAAGTTTAATTTATTTATGATTTAATTTTTCATGATTTGTTAGTAAAATTATTTTATAAATTTTATTCAGTGGAGAATTTTAGATGACAAAAGTAGCAATTATTGGTGCAGGTCCTTGTGGACTTTCAATGTTAAGAGCATTTGAACATTTAGAAAAGAAGGGTGAAAAAATTCCAGAAATAGTTTGTTTTGATAAACAAGAAGATTGGGGAGGTCTTTGGAATTATAGTTGGAGGACTGGTTCTGATCAATATGGAGACCCTGTTCCAAACAGTATGTATAGGTATTTATGGTCAAATGGACCAAAAGAATGTTTAGAGTTTGCTGATTACTCTTTTGATGAACATTTTGGAAAACCTATTCCATCTTTTCCACCAAGAGAAGTTTTACAAGATTATATAATTGGAAGAGTAAGTCAGGGTAATTTAAAAAGTAAAATTAAATTTAACACTAGAGTGTTAAATACATCATTTAAAAACGATAAATTTGAAGTAAGTTTTCAAGATAAAGTTAATGATAAAATACAAACGGATGAGTTTGATTATGTAGTGGTATCAACTGGTCATTTTTCAGTTCCATTTATACCTGAATACAAAGGTATGAAATCATTTCCAGGAAGAATAATGCACTCGCATGATTTTAGAGATGCAGAAGAGTTCAGAGGTAAAAATGTTATTGTATTAGGCAGTAGTTACTCTGCTGAAGATGTTGCTTTACAATGTAATAAGTATGGAGCTAAAAGTGTAACTATAGGCTACAGACATAACCCNATGGGATTTAAATGGCCCGAGGGAATGAAAGAAGTCTTTTATCTGGATCGTCTTGAGGGAAAAAAAGCAATTTTTAAAGATGGTACGGAACAAGAAGCCGATGCTATAATTTTATGTACAGGATATCTTCACCATTTTCCTTTTTTAGAGGAAAGTCTTAAACTTAAAACTCACAACAGGCTTTATCCTCCAAAACTTTACAAAGGTGTTGTGTGGCAGGATAATCATAAACTTCTTTATCTTGGTATGCAGGACCAGTTTCATACTTTTAATATGTTTGATTGCCAAGCATGGTATGCAAGAGATGTGATAATGGGTAAAATTAAAATGCCAAGCGACAGTGAAATGGATAATGATATTAAAAAATGGGTTGATATGGAGGAAAAATTAGAAAATCCAGATCAAATGATCGATTTTCAAACAGAGTACACTAAAGAGCTTCATGAAATGAGTGATTATCCAAAAATTGATTTTGAATTAATTAGAAAACATTTTAAAGAATGGGAGCACCATAAAGTTGAAGACATTTTAACTTATAGAAATAAATCATTTTCTTCACCTGTTACAGGTTCAGTTGCACCAATTCATCATACGCCCTGGGAAACGGCAATGGATGACTCTTTAAAAACTTTTTTAAATAAATAAAAAAGTTTTTAGAACTAGTTATTATATTTGATTTTTATCTTTTCTGAAAAAAGGAATTAAAAATACAAAACAGGCAAATAAAAAAAATAAACTTCCAAACATTGCCCAAAAACTACCAATACTTGATATCACAAACCCTATTGCTGAAACTATAAACAATATCCATCCAATTAAGTTGATAGTCTGATTTTTCATATTTGGATTAATCTATTCCTAAATGTTTTTTTCTTTTTCCAACGTAAGTTCTTATAAGATTGTCAAAGATCAATCCAATAAAGGCAACACAAATTCCTAAAGTAAGACCAATTCCTGCTCCATTTTTATCTGATAAAGCTTTTAAAATATATTGTCCTAAATCTTCTGTCCCAATAAAGGCTCCAATAATTACCATGAATAACGCAAAAACAATTGTTTGATTTAAGCCAAGCATCATGTGCGGGAAGGCTAAAGGAAATTCAATTTTAGTTAACCTTTGAAATTTATTTACACCTGACATAGTTGCAGCATCGTGTAGTCCTGCAGGCACACTTCTTAATCCTTCAATTGTGTATCTTGTTGCAGGAATAGTTGCGTAAACTATCACGGCGATTAGAACTGATGTATCTGTAATACCAAACAACATCATCACAGGAATTAAATATACAAACGAAGGAAAGGTTTGAAAAATATCACAAACTCCCAACATAAACTTTGCTGAATTTTTGTTTTGAAAACATAGGGTTCCAACAGTAAAACCAATTATACAAGATATAATTACACCAAATGTTGCCATGTAAGTTGTAACTAGAGCTCTATCCCACCATGGACTTAGAGCAATAAACAACGTTAAGGCACACACAACTAAAGCTGAACGAATTCCACCTATCAAATATCCTGCTCCAACCACAAGTACTAAAGTAGCAACCGCTGGCATTCTTAAATATAAAGCTCTCATTGGTTGAAGAACATCTTGAATTAACCATGTGTTGAAAGCTTTAATGTAAACGAAGAAAGTTTCAAAAATCCAATCAACTCCTTTGTTCCAAAAATCTGCAGTTGAAAATCCTTTGTTATGTGGAACTTCAAATAAATAATTAAATCCTTCTTTAAAATAAAATGAACCTGCATAAGCTAACAAAATTCCAATAATAAATGCTCCTCCAAAGAATATTAAATTTTTATTTCTTTGGTAAAAAGTTAAGTTTCCAAAATAATCTATTTGCTTGTTTGCCCAAGCTAATGACATTTTATCTAACAGAATTGCAATCAAACTAATGCATAAACCTGCCTCTAGTGCTAACCCAATATTTAATTGGTTTAGAGCAAGNAACAAATTAAAACCTAATCCTTTTGCGCCTATAAATGCAGAAATAACTGCCATTGAGAAACAGACCATGATGACCTGGTTCACTCCTATCAATATATCTCTTCTTGCTGTTGGAATTAATACTTTGAACATTAATTGCCAATTAGTACACCCACTCATTCTTCCAGCTTCAATAACTTCAGGGGGGATAGCTCTTAAACCTAATAAAGTTAGTAATATCATTGGTGGTACAGCAACTACCATGGTTATTATGACAGCTGCATGATCTCCTACCCCAAAAAGTACAAGTGCTGGAACCAAAACTGCATATTGTGGCATTGTCTGCATAACAAGCAATATTGGATACAATGCTTTCTCAACACGTTTACTTTTAAAAGCTGCAATACCAAGGCCTAAACCAAAAGCAAAAGATAATGGGACCGCTACTAATATAAAAGAAAGTGTTTGCATAGATGGTTTCCATTGACCAAAAATAGAAATGTAAACCATTGTTAGACCAGCAAATATAGCAAGACCTTTACCGCTTAATTTGTATGAAAGGATTGCAAAGCCAGCAGCTACGATAGTCCATGGTAAACCTGGAAGTTCCGCCCACGGATATGCATCAATAAAATCCCAACTTGTAAATGCAACAATAGTTTCAAGACCTCCTAATAAAATCTCTCTAATTAATTCAATTAGAAAAGTCATAAAAGCAGTTAGATTTCTGCTAATTTGTAGAAGTAAAGGTCGAGTTTTAAATTCTTGTGTATCTTCATTCCAAAACTCCATTGGCATCCATTCGTTCATTAGGAAGAACAAAGAATCGTTTATCCAAATAGGTAACCATCCAAGTAGTGGGGGCAATCTCCAAAATACATCAAACGCGTAATATCTTACTTCTTTACCAAGAAATACGAACGTACTTTGATTGGGATCTTTTACAAATTCTGCTTGACCCCTTATAAATTTATAAGTTTCAGGAACATCTATTGCAAAACATAAAGCAAAAAATACAGCTAATAAAAACAACCATTGAAAAACTTTTGGATATTTTTTTAAAATTTCCATAATTTAACTATTGCTTTTTCTGCCTCCAAATACTGTTTGTATAATCTTAGATGGATTAATAGATCCAACAACTTTATTGTTTTGATCAATAACTGAAACTGATTTTTCTTGAGTAAGGATTTTTTCTGCAACATTTTCTATAATTTCATCCTTTAAAACTTTTAAATCAGAGCTTTCAGAATTTGTTTTATCCATTACATCCTCAATGGTTAATACTTTTTCTCTTGGCACTTCCTCTGTAAATTTTTTTACATATTCAGTGGCAGGATTTAAAACTATATTTGCAGGTGTATCTAATTGTTCAATAATGCCGTCTTTCATAATTGCAATTCTATCTGCAAGCTTTAATGCTTCATCAAAATCATGAGTAATAAACATAATTGTTTTTTGGAGTTTTTCTTGAAGTCTTAGAAATTCATCCTGCATTTCTTTTCTTATCAAAGGATCTAATGCTGAAAATGGTTCATCTAAAAACCAAATATCTGGTTCAACCGCTAAAGATCTTGCAATACCTACTCTTTGTTGTTGTCCACCTGAAAGTTCTCTTGGAAAATAGTTTTCTCTTCCATCAAGTCCAACGAGTTTAACCATGTCCATTGCTTTGCTAATACTGTCTTCAGTTTTAATTCCCTTTATTTGTAAAGGAAATGCAATATTCTCAACTACTGTTTTATGTGGCAGTAACGCAAAGCTTTGAAATACCATTCCCATTTTATTTCTTCTAAGATTAATTAATTCTTTATTATTCAATTTAAGTAAATCCTGACCTTCGATGAAAATCTTTCCACCTGTTGCATCAGTCAATCTTGATATGCATCTGAGTAATGTCGATTTGCCAGATCCAGACAATCCCATTACAACAAGCATTTCTCCTTTAGAAACCTCAAAAGACGCATCGTTAACGCCAACGATACATCCATTTTCTTGGAATGTTTTGGCGTCTACATTGCCATTTGCTTCTTGAAGCATTTTTTGAGCATTAGTACCAAAAATTTTATAAACATTTTCACATTTAATAACAGCTTCTGACATAATTAATTTAAATTATATGAAATTTAGACAAAGTTAAATCGATATAATTATCCATCTCCAAATTAAAAATTTTTAATGTAATAAACTCTTGTATCTATTCCTGTGCTTAGAAAGCTTAATGCCTCACCACTAACTGTGATACTTTCATCTACGCCTACATTATTTCCACTTACGGTAAAACCTGCAAAACACTTATTTTTCTCTGTATCCCATTTAACAAATGTTTCATCAATTTTGTTTCCATTAATTGTATAAATTTCGTGTGCTCTAAAATTCAAAAAATTTGCACCCATAATCGCACGTTGTGGAATTAATTTTGTGGCATTACATACAGCTTCATATAACTCATCAGATAATTTAAAATGATCTGTGCCGTCAAATGTTACCAAAATACCGGATGGTAATTTTGATATTAATGCGCTTAGTTTTTTTTCTTTTGCTATTCTCTCTTCCTCTAATTTCATTTTTTTAACTAATTCATCGCCTTGACCAAAGATGGTATCTAAAATCGAAAATGAGATAATAATAATAATTGTAATAAAAATAAGACCAATTAATTGCCTTAAAGATTCTGGTAATGATCTAAATTTATTAAAGTAAGTATTCATTTAAATTATTCTTGGAGTTTACCATTTTTCCAAATACCTGATTTTTGTTTTCCGTCAGACCAAGTGAATGTTCCTTCGCCATTCATAAATCCATTTTTCCACTCACCTTCATACGTTGAGCCATCAGGAAATGTTAAAACTCCTTGTCCACTCCACACACTATTTTTAAATTCACCTTTGTAGATATATCCATTAGGCCAAGTCTCTGTTCCTTGACCCTGTTTTTTTGTTGCAACCCATTCTCCTTCATAAGTTGTTTTGTCTGTATAAATCCATTTACCAAAACCATTTTCACAATTTCCTTCTTTGCACCCCGTACTTCGAGCAAAAACCGCGGAACTGATCAAAAAACTAAAAAAAACGAAAATAAAATATTTTTTCATAATAATATTTTACACAAGATTAATTAAAAAAAAATCCCCCCCAACAAAGTTGGGGAGGATTTAAATTTTAGCTGTTACCCTTATTTAGTAAACGCTTGCCAAACACTCTTGTTATCAGCTAACCATTTTTTAGCTGCATCTTCGTGAGTCATTTTATCAACGTCAACTAAAGCTGCCATTGCTCCAATTTGACTTGTAGAGAATGACAATTTTTTGAAAGCTGCTGCTGCTTTTGGATGAGTTTTTGGAAAATCTTCATGTGCCGCTTTTTTCAAATAACCATCTGGCGATCCACATTTTCCATCTCCACCATCCTCAGGTCTGCAACCTGCTGTGTATGGAGGGAAATCAATAAATGTAAAACCAGCACCATCTGTAAAGTTTGGTGTCCAGTTGAAGATTATAGTTCCTCTGCCTTCTTTTTCAGCTGCTGATAATTCAGCCCATAGTGCATCTGCACTTCCAGCAAATTTTACCCACCATAGATCTCCTAATCCAAGAGCATCAACTCTTTGAGGAATTAAGTCACCATGCCAAGTTTGTGGACCTTCTAACATTCTTCCTTTTCCATCTGGTGAATCAGGAGTTGTGAAGTTTTTTGCACAATCTGGATTTTTTAAAGCTGTCCAATCTGGTAATCCTGGGCATAAACCTTTTTCTACAACCCAGTTCGGATATCCCATATCCTCAAGCGTTCTAGCTTCATGGTCACCCATATCTATTAAACCACCTTTATCTAAAGCAGTTGTAAATGATTTACCAAATGCAGATTCCCAAACTTCGTGTGATATTGTTACATCACCAATTCTTATTGACTCGTATACTGCTTGTGAGTCTGCGTTAACGTATTTTACGTTGTTACCCATACTTTCAAAAATACCACCAATAACGTATGCCATAACAATTTGGCTTGACCAGTTATGTGTTGGGATTACGATGGGTTTTTTACTATCAGCTGCATTAGATATACCTGCAAAGCTTACTACAGAGATAACTACTGCTGACAGTAGAGATATTAATTTTCTCATTATTTCCCCTTTCTTAATATTAAGTATTTAAAGTATCCTTAAATTCAGTGTTATAGTCAATACGAGTTAATTATATTAAATATATATAAATTTTATGACTACTGTTATTATACTTTATAATTAATAATGCCGTGACAAATAGTTTATGCAAACAAGTTTAAACATAAAAGAACCTGGCTTAAATGTATTTCCACTTGGAGTTGAAAGATATGTAGTGAATGGTGGAGGACTAACTGGTGTTCAAATTCTTCCTGATGATGAAATTGAAATTATTAACGATGAAGGAAATCAAATTTGCGAAATTACAGTTTTTAACAAAGATGGAAAATCTGAGTTAGGAATTTTAAATTTAAAAGAAAGTAAAAATAGTTCTGAAATAAAAAAAATTTTATTTAACAAAAACGAAACATCTTTACAGGCTCTCTATCAGTTAAAAAAAAGAAACCTAGATATAGAAAAATCTAAATCAGCAATTCTTTTTGATAAAGATACAGTTGCTAAAGAAACTATAAAATTAAAATCTAAAGACAAATGTTATTGCATAATTTCTGCACCAGGAAATGCGATGTTAGTACATGAACAAAACCCATCAACTGATTTAACTGTTTTAGTTAAAAGAGCTGAAAAAAAGCGAGATAAAGAATTCTCGGTAATTCCTGATCCTGTATATGATCCATCTGGAGAAATAGATATTAAAAGAACAACTGCTGATGCTTATCAAGTTAAAGAAGGAGATTATATACAAGTAATTACACCTACAGGAAGGCAGTGCTCAGANTTTGTAGCTTTTGATACTGCTAAATTAGATAAAGGACAAGAAAACGGTTTGGACTGGCAAACAACAAGAACTTTCATGGGTCATACTTTTCCTGGACCTGGTTTATTCTCAAAATTTTATGATGTTGACCATGAGCCTTTAATTGAAGTTATAAGAGATACAGTTGGTATTCATGATACTTTCAATTTAGCTTGTACATCTAAATACTATGAAGATGCTGGATATTTTGGGCACGCTAATTGTTCAGATAATCTTAATGAAAGTATGGAAAAATATGGTGTTCAAAAAAAAAGAGGTTGGCATGCAATAAACTTATTTTTTAACACATCTGCAGGTGGTCAAAACTCTGTGTTGTCTGATGAGTCTTATGCAAGACCAGGTGACTATGTAATATTTAGAGCACTAAAAGATTTAACTTGTGGAACAACTGCTTGTCCTAGTGATATCGATAGCTGTAATGGTTGGAATCCAACTGATATTTTTGTTAGAACTTATGACAAAAAAAAAGAATTCACAAAATCATTTGGTTTTAGAATGAAAACAGACTCTGAAAATAAACTTACAAGAAATACTGGTTTTTATGAAAGAACTTCAAAGTTAACTAGAAACTATGTTGATGCAAGAGGTTTTTGGTTGCCAAATGATTACACAAAACATGGAGTAATAAACGAATACACTGCTTGTAGAGAAAAAGCAGTTGTTATTGATTTATCTTCTTTGAGAAAATTTGAAATCATTGGACCTGATGCAGAAGAGTTAATGAATTATACATTAACACGTAATGTAAAAAAATTGTCAGTTGGTCAAATTGTTTACTCTGCAATGTGTTATGAAAATGGAATGATGTTTGATGATGGAACCTTATTAAGATTAAGTGAAACAGGATTTAGATGGGTTTGTGGTGATGAGTATGCTGGAGAATGGTTAAAAGAACAAGCTAAGAAAAAAAATTACAAAGTAATAATTAAAAATTCTACAGATCAAATTAATAATATTTCATTGCAAGGACCAAACAGTAGAAAAATTTTGGAAAAATTTATTTTTACACCACCTACGCAACCAACTATTTCTGAACTTCAATGGTTCAGATTTACTATTTGTAGAGCAGATAATTTAAAAGGAATTCCATTAATTGTTTCAAGAACAGGTTACACTGGTGAACTTGGATTTGAGATTTGGTGTCATCCTGATCATGCACCAGAAGTTTGGGATAAAGTTATGGAAGCAGGTAAAAACGAAGGTTTAATTCCAGCAGGATTTGGTGCATTAGATTTACTTAGAATTGAAGCAGGTTTAATTTTATTTGGAAATGAATTTGATGGCCAGCAAGATCCTTTTGAAGCAGGAATAGGTTTTTCAGTACCATTAAAAACGAAAACAGATGATTTTATTGGTAAAGAAAACTTAATTAAAAGAAAAGAAAATCCTCAAAAAAAATTAGTTGGNCTTGAGTTAATTGGAAAAGAAAAAGCAAATCACGGTGACTGTGTCCATATNGGAAGAGCACAAGTAGGTGTAGTAACAAGTGCTTGTTTATCTCCTACATTAAATAAAAACATTGCTTTATGTAGAATTGATGTTGGTCATTCTGAAATAGGAACAGATGTTGAGGTTGGTAAAATTGATGGTCACCAAAAAAGAATTCCGGCTAAAATAGTTGGATTTCCACACTTTGATCCACAAAAAACTAGAGTTAGATCCTAAATGTCAAAAGCTACAAAAGACTTATTAGAATTCTGGGAAGATCAATTAAAACTATCACACACTTCATCAAACTATTTTTTTAGAAAATCACCCTCTCATTATCATATGATGTTGCTAGTAATGACTGCTTATAAACTAAATCAAAACCTTTCTGTTGAGGAACTTAAGACAAAGTTATTTAAAACATCTAGACCTAAATCAGCACTTATAATTACAGAGGCATGTGAAAAAGGTTTTTTCTATCTTGAAAAAACATCGAAAGATCAAAGAAAGAAGCACATAAAACCAAGCCAATCTTTTGTAAGTGAATTCAACGATTATTTAAGAACCCTTAAAAATTTAAGCTTCTAAGCCCTTATTAGATAATACTTTGAAGTTGTATTACTTAATTTATTTATAAAAATTAGATATAAAAAAAATTATATATTTCCCCTATGCAAAAAATAGAGTTCAGTTATGTCATTACCGACAAAAGCAAAAGTAGTAATAATCGGTGGAGGTATCCACGGTTTAAGTACTGCTTGGAAATTATCAGAGACATATAAAAATCCAGGGGACGTTGTTGTTTTAGAAAAAAAAGACACAGCTGCAGGTGCAAGTGGTATTGCATGTGGAGTTGTGAGAAACAACTATTTCCAACCTGCAATGAGAGAATTAATGGCCCATTCTGTTTCAGTTTGGGAAAGTGATCCAAAAGCATTTAAATATAATCCAGTTGGCTACATGCAGATTTCACCAGAAGTAATGCATGAAGATGTAAGAAGTATTTATGAGCAACAAAAAGCTATTGGTTATGAATCTGTGTTCATCGAAGGTGAAAAAGATTGNATGAATTACATGAAGGGAATTTTTGATGATTGGCAAGCACAAGGAATAACTTCTGTTCTTCATGAGAAAAAAGGTGGATACGCATTTAACAAAGATTCGATTAAAGCTTTAGAGAGCAAAGCTAACAACAATGGAGTTCATGTCCATAAAGGTGTTAAGGTAACAGGATTTAAAAGAGGAAGTAACAGTAATGCAGTTACAGGAGTTGTAACTGATCAAGGAACTATTGATTGTGATCAGGTTGTCGTTGGTGCAGGTCCATGGGTAAGAGACTTTTGGAATATGTTAGAACTTCCAAAGACAACTGAGATTAAAGGTAAAGATGGAAAATCACATGAAGTTGAAATGTGGAAATATTGGTTTTTACAAGAAGGTGTGCTTGGAGTTGATGCAGATTACCTAAAAACTAATGAAGGCAAACAACCACCTGTAATTCATGTTGATACAGATGCACCATTGCATTCGGATGCAACAGGTAAATTAATTACAGATGAACTATGGGGAATATATTATAAACCTGATATCGAGGGTTTAGGTGTTCAAGGTGGAACTTCACCTTACATTGTTCAAAAACATTTTGATNAAGTAAATGTNGATCCNTATGGAATAGAATCTCCAGAATTTCAAACAACAGATAAGTTTGCAGATATGTGGACGTCAGCTCTTGCTCACATTCAAAAAAGATTTGTAGGGAAATCAAATTTATATAGAAAAGGACCATCAGGTGGTCTTGGATGTTTAACACCAGACAGTTTTCCAATCTTCGATAGATTTTTTGAAAACGTTTACATGATTGCAGATGCCAATCATGGTTATAAAATGATTGGGGTTGGACACTTGGTTGCTCAAGAAATTTTAGGACAAGAGAGTGATTTGTTAAAACCGTTCAGATTCAATCGATACGCGAAAGGTGAATTGCACCCCACTTCGAACAGTCCGTTTCCTTGGAGCTAACCGTTCTAAGTAGACAGACGTTTTTTTTTCAGTTACTTTTTTGAACTTAAAATTCTTAAAGGGGGACAATGACTGATCTAGAAAAACATGTAAATCAACCAGGTAGAGCAAAACTTGTAAAAAAAGTTAGAGAAAAAATTAACGAGTTGGGAATAACTTATATTTATTTTCAATTCATTTCTGTTACAGGAAGAGTTGTTGGTAAAGGTATACCAGCAGATCATTGGGAAAGAACTGCAGAAAAAGGTTTTCAATTAGTTTACGGTGCAACTGCAAACTTATTTTTAGATCGTCATAATAATTATATTGGTTATGGACCNGANGCTATGGAGTTAGTTGGTATTCCTGACCCTGAAACTTTTGTTCAGTTGCCTTGGGACAAAAGAGTTGGAAGAGTTTTTTGTACATGTTTTAGAAATAGAGAAGAAAGAAAAAATCCAGGTGGTCATTTAACTTCTGACTGCAGAGGAAATTTAAGAATTTTCATGGATGAATTTAAGAAAAAGCATGGTCTAGAATTAAGAGTTGGAACAGAACCAGAAATGATGTGGTTAACAAAAAATCAAGATGGAACACCAACTGGAAAAGGTTTCTCAAAACCTTTCTGTTATCACATTGATCAATTTGAATCTTTAAGGCCAGTCTTTATGAAAGTAATTGAATATTCAAAAGCAATGGGTCTAGATATGATCCAAGGAGATCATGAAGATGCACCAGGACAATTAGAATTAAACTGGACATATGATAACGTTTTAAGAAATGCTGATAGACTTTCAACATACAGACAAATCTGTGCACAGGTTGCAAGAGAAAATGGATTGATAGCTTGCTTTATGACTAAACCATTTATGGGTGTGTCTGCAAGTGGATGTCATACCAATATGTCTTTATGGAAAGGTGGAAAAGTTTCAGTAAATAAACTTGGCCATAAAAAATTACCAGGTGTTGAAGAAGTTTTTAGTTATGTTTCAGGTGGAACAAATACTTTTATGCCTGATACTAAAGATATGCAGATGCCAGGTAAAATTGGTTTACAATCAATTGCTGGTATCATGAAACATTTACCTGCATTAACTGCTTTAGGGTCTTCAACCGTTAACTCATATAGAAGATTATGGGATCAAGGTTTCTGGGCGCCAGTTTATGCTGACTGGGGATATCAAAACAGAACTTGTGGTTTAAGAGTTTCTGCCCCGGGAAGATTTGAATACAGATCAGTAGATAGTATGCACAATCCATATTTATTAGGAGCTGCGTTACTAAAAGCTTGTGATGAAGGTATTACTAAAAAAATGAAACCAGCTGCACCAGAGTCTAGAAATATTTATGAAGCTCAAAAAGCTGGTAAGGATGTTAAAAAACTTCCATTAAGTTTAGGAGAAGCTTTAGAAAGATTAGCAGAAGATGATGTAATTAAATCTGCAATGCCAGATGAGATGTACAAAGTCTTCCACTGGTATAAAAATGATGAGTGGGAAAGATTCTTGGGTGCAACAACTCAATGGGATCTTGATACTTATTTAGATTGCTTACCATAATAAATTAAGAAAGGAAAAATATGTGCGGGATAGCTGGACTTATTCATAGAGGAAATACTTCTAAAGTTGGGTTTGAACTTCAAGGTATGCTTCAAGCTTTAAAACATAGAGGAGAAGACTCTACTGGATATGCGTTGTACGGTAAGACTGATGGTCAAAACTTTATAATGCGTTTTAAAGTCGGGGAAAATGTTGGTGAAGGAAGCACTTCTGTAATGGAAGATGTTTCTGTTTACGATGAAAGAAAAAAAATTGTAGATGGATATTTAAAAGATTTAGGAGCTACAATTGTAAAAGAAGAAAGAACTCTTCCCTACTCTTTAAGATATGAAATTCAATATGATAAAGATCTAATGGAATTTTCTCAAAAAATAGAGAGTGTTCCTGGTGTTGAGATTTTATCAATGGGTAAATCATTAGAGGTTATTAAAGATTTAGGTAACGCTGAAGCAGTATGTCAAAGATACAGCCTAGATAAAGTTGAAGGAACGCACGCTATTGGTCATGCTAGAATGGCAACAGAGTCTGGTGTAGATATTAAATCTGCTCACCCTTTCTGGGGATACCCATTTAGTGATGTATCTGTTGTGCACAATGGTCAGTTAACTAACTATTGGAATAATAGAAGAGTTTTAGAAAATAAAGGAATGAGATTTATGTCAGAGTGTGACTCTGAATTAATCGCAGTTTACCTAGCTGAAAAAATGAGAAATGGTGCAACGCTAGAAGAAGGTATGAAAGAGTCATTAACAGGCTTAGATGGTGTTTTCACTTATTTTGTTGCAACAAAAGACTCTTTAGGAATGGCAAAAGATACAATGGCAGCTAAACCTTTAGTATTATACGAGTCTGATGATTTAGTGGCAATGGGTTCAGAAGAAATAGCGATCAGATCTATTCTTCCACAAGAAATAGATACGTATGATCCGTTTGATGGGATGGTAAAAGTATGGCAAATCTAAAAACTGGAGAAAAGAAAACAAAAGCCCAATCAATGGGTCTTCACACTGAGGTTCTTACAGGAAAAACACAACAAAAGTTTTTTAACCCAGATGAAGCAGAAAATTTCTACTACTTTGGAACTTATGATGTTGATTTTAATAAAAGAACAGAAATTGATGTCAAAGACATGGATTGTAGAGATGCAAATAAAAAAATAGATGATTTAATGAAAGAGGGCTATGGAACAATTGTTATCAAAAATCCTCAAGGTAAACACAGTCTAGGAGTAGGAATATTAAACAAATTAAATTTAATATTTGAAGGAAGTCTTGGATATTTTGGTGTTGGTTCAATGGATGGTCCAATTGTAAGAATTAATGGAAGAGTTGGATGGTCTTGCGCTGAAAATATGATGGCAGGAAAAGTTGTTATTGAGAAAAATGCTGGATCATGTTTTGGAGCTGCTATTAGAGGTGGAGATTTAATCTGTAAAGGTAGCGTTGGTGCAAGAACTGGAATTGACCAAAAAGGTGGTACTATAATAATTGGTGGTGATGCTGGTGCTTTTACTGGTTTTATGATGCAAAGAGGAAGAATTATTATCCTTGGAGATGTAGGTATTAACCTGGGCGACAGTATGTACGATGGGACAATTTTTGTAGGTGGAAAAATTGGTTCATTTGGTAGTGATGCTGTTGAGGCAGAGCTAACAGATTCAGATCAAGATTGGCTTAAAAGAAAATTAAAGGTTGCGGAGATCGGCGAAAACTTTGATGTTTCAAAAATGACCAAAGTTGTTGCAGGTAAAAAACTTTGGAACTACGACGCTCTTGAACCTACAGAGAAAAAAGGAGCAATTTAAATGGCAAAGAAAAAAAACGGTAACGGAAAATCTAACGGTCATTCAAATGGCAATGGTGTAGCGTCAAGAAATAAAAGTCTACTAGGTCATAATGCAATTTTTACCCCAGAGGTAATGGATGACATCCACATAAAAGCAGAACTAGGAAGATACAGAATGCGTGGAATGGCATTGATGAAAAAAATTCCGACATTTGACGATTTAGTATTTTTACCTGGAACATTAACAAGATTTGTAATTGAAGGTTACAGAGAAAAATGTGAAACAAAAACAATTATTGGACCAAGATGTGAAAATCCAATTGAATTAGATATACCTGTATATATTACAGGGATGAGTTTTGGTGCATTATCTTATGAAGCAAAAACTGCTTTAGCAAGAGGTGCTACAATGGCAGGAAGTGCTACTTGTTCAGGTGAAGGTGGAATGATTCCAGATGAAAGAAGATATTCTGAAAAATGGTTCTATCAATGTATTCAATCTAGATACGGATTTAACCCACATCACGCTCAACTTGCAGATGGAATTGAAGTTTTCATTGGACAAGGACAAAAAGTTGGAATGGGTGGTCACTTAATGGGTCAGAAAGTNACTGATCAAGTTGCAGAAATGAGATCANTNCCNGCTGGTATTGANCAAAGATCNCCTGCAAGACACCCTGANTGGTTAGGTCCAGATGACCTTGCATTNAAAGTACAAGAGTTAAGAGAGTTAACGAAAAATAAAGTGCCAATTCAGTTAAAACTTGGTGCTGCTAAAGTTTACGATGATGTTCGTATGGCAGCAAAATGTGATCCAGACTCTATTTATCTAGATGGAATGGAAGGATCAACTGGAGCAGGCCCACACATTGCTGCAGCAAATACGGGTATTCCTGGTATTGCTGGTATTAGAGAAGCAAGAAGAGCTTTGGATGATGTAGGTAAAACTGGAAAAGTTACTTTAATTTATGCAGGTGGAGTAAGAGATGGCGCTGACATGGCAAAAGCTTTGGCATTAGGTGCTGATGCAATTGCAATTGGAACAGGTGCTATGGTTGCTCTTAACTGTAACAAAGAAATTCCAGAATCTAATTTTGAAAAAGAGATGGGAGTTCCAGCAGGACATTGTTATCACTGCCATACAGGTAGATGTCCAGTTGGTGTTGCTACTCAAGATCCAAAATTAAGAAAAAGATTAAACCCAGATGATGCTGCATTAAGAGTATATAATTATTTACATGCTATGACTTTAGAGGCGCAACTTCTAGCAAGAGCATGTGGAAAAACAAATATCCACTCTTTAGAGCCAGAAGATATGGCTGCATTAACAATGGAAGCATCTGCTTTAGCAAAAGTGCCTTTAGCAGGAACTAACCACACAGTAGGTGTTAAAGACTTCCATAAAATATAGGATCTTAGAATGGCTAAAAAGACAAAGAAAGAATCAAAGAAAAAGAACCAAGGGCAGTTAGGTAAAAAGAAAGAGACTGCAAGAGAAAAAATGATCGGTCAAACGATCGGTTATAGATATGACGTAAACCTTTTACCGGATTACTCGAGACTTACTCCATTTCTTAAAAAATATATAGAAGCAATGGGTTGGGATGATTTAAATTGGTTGGAAGACGTTCATATGGGTTATGAAGAAAACAGACCTGCTGTATTTGATAGAAATGCTAATGGTTGGGTAACTATTCCAAGCAAAATAAAACTACCTAACAATCAACAAGACAGAGATATGATAGCAAGAGAGCTACTTGTCAAATTTCAAATGTCACCGAATCATCCTCTGGTTGATTTAAAGAAAGCTTACTTAAAATTTTAAATTTCAATTCATAGTTGATAAAATAATTATTAACATCTATTTTTTATAACTAATTTAAAATTGTCAGTCTCTTTAAAATTTCATAAAGTTAATTAATTATTAATAGGAGAGAGAAATATGACTGATCAATTAGGTGCTCTCACATCAATATTTACAGAGTTTTACTATTGGGTAACTGTGGTTCTTATGTTTTTGATCCACGTAGGATTTTGTATGTATGAGGTTGGAGCATCTCGATACAAACATCACCAACATACTCTTATGAAAAATACAATGCTTATACCTTTGGTTACAGTTACGTGGTTTTTCTTTGGTTGGTGGATATACTGGGCATTTCCAACAGGACCAGGATTAGCTCCTTCGATTATGACCGAAAGTACTGGTCTAGTTCTTGGAGGTGGATTTGGTGGAAATGATCTTGCTAACCCTACTAATGCATTGATGGCGGTAAATCTTAACGATCATATAATGGGTGTCTTTTGGGCAGCCTTTTTATTATTTTCATGGACTGCAGCCTCAATAGTTTCAGGGGCAGTTATTGAAAGAATAACAACTTTTGCATTTGGAATTCTTGCAATTGCAATAGGATCTGTTTTTTGGACAATAGATGCTTCATGGGGATGGCATTTTGATGGATGGATGTTNAAAATATTAGGATACCATGATGCATATGCTTCAGGTGTAATTCATGCAATTGCAGGAGGTTTTGCTTTAGGTGTTCTTGTTGTTTTAGGACCAAGAATTGGAAAATTTTCTTCAAGCGGAGAACCAAGAAATATTGGACCAAGAAACCCTTGGTTAGTAACTGTTGGATTATTTTTAATCTATACAGGTTTCTGGGGCTTTTACGCAGCTTGTAATGTTCCAATTTACGATCTTGGACCTGAGTATGGTATGGAAGGTGTAACTTTCTTTACTGCAACAAACATCTACTTAACTCCAACAACACTTAGTGGAATAACGATGAACTTTTTAATGTCGTTATCTGGAGGATTGTTGGCAGGATATGTAATATCAAAAGGAGATCCTTTTTGGACTTATTCATCAGGGCTTGCGGGTATAATCTGTGCATCTGCAGGTAATGATTTATATCATCCAATTCAATCAATGATAATCGGTATGATAGGTGTAGTTATAGCTTACAAAATGCATTACTGGGTCGAGAGAAAATATAAAATCGACGATGCAGTTGGAGCAGTAGCTGTACATGGTTATGCTGGNTTTGTTGGTCTTGTAATTTGTGGTTTNGTTTTAAACGGTTATCCTTCATCTGGTTATGGTGTAGGAGAAATGTGGGATGGAACTACCTATGCAGCGATTAATCCTTTAGGAATGTTTATTGGTGCAATAATTATGTTTTTTGTACTTGGTATGCTTCCAGGTTATATAATTGCTAAAGTTCTAAATGGAATGGGTAAATTAAGAATTCCAAAAGAAGTAGAGCTTGCAGGACTTGATTACACAATTATGGAGGAGGCTAAAGATGACGAAAAAGCTGTGGCCTCAGCCAGTAGATAAAGGAGGTATATAAATGGCAACAGTATCTAATTGGATAGATCATTTAAGTGCCTCTGAGGTACAAGGATCTGTTTATCCAGGTGTTGGCTCAGAAGGAGTGCTAGTTATTGTAGCAATCATCATTTGGGTCGGCTGGCATGTAATTTCATCTAAACAAGAAGATGGTAAGATGAATGAAATTGCTAGAAAAAGACCAGGTGCTAATGACTGGAAAAGCAATATAACAGACGGCTAAAACTTTAAAGAGGGCACATATAATTATGTGCCCTCTTTTTTAAAAAATGCAAAATCCCGAAAATAACAATCAACAAGAAAATAAAACTCCAAGTAAGATGGCAAGGTTAGCATGGCCTAAAGCCAAATATGGCGCAATCATCGCTGTTATTATTATTGTAGTAGTAAACTTATTATATTACAAAGACGCTTTATTAAATCTGTTAAAGTAAAATCACTTAAATTTATGTGTGGAATAGTTGGAATATATTTAAAAACAAAAAAGTACGAAAAGTCTTTAGGTAAATTTTTATCTGGAATGTTGGACAATATGGCAACAAGAGGTCCTGATAGTGCAGGGTTTGCAATTTACACAAAAGAAAATAAAAATAATTTTAAATATTCAATTTGTTTAAACAATTTTTCAGAGCAAGATTTTAAAAAAAAAATATCCAAATATTTTAAGAAAATAAAAATTATCAAATACTCTGACCATGTAATAATGGAAACAAAAGATGAACCTAAAGAAGTAATAAAAGTGATTAATGAGAAAATTAAAGAAGTTTCAATCGTTGGATACGGTAAAAGTATTAATATTTTTAAGCAAACTGGCAATCCTAAAGATGTAGTTAAAAAGTTTAAATTATCATCCTTTTCTGGAACTCATGGTATCGGTCATACTAGAATGGCAACTGAAAGTGCTATCACAACTGAAGGGTCGCATCCCTATTCTACTGCTGAGGATGAATGTTTAGTTCACAATGGCTCATTATCTAATCATAATAATGTAAGAAGAGATTTAATTAAAAAAGGACAAGAATTTAAATCAGAAAATGATACTGAGGTTGCAGCTGGATATATTTCAAACAAAATTTCTGAAGGAAATAATTTAAAAAACACTTTAACAAGTAGTCTAAAAAACTTGGATGGTTTTTATACTTTTATTGCAGGTACTAAAGATGGTTTTGCCTTATTGAGAGATGAGGTTGCATGTAAGCCAGCAGTTGTTGCCGAAACAAAAGACTATGTTGCTGTTGCTTCAGAATTTCAAGCAATGGCTCATTTGCCAAATGTAAATTCTGCTAAGATNTTTGAACCAAAACCTGGTGTTGTCTATAACTGGTAATTATGAATTTTGATCTAAGTAAAAAAAAACTAACCGACATTAACAAATATCTTCAAAATATAGATAGAAAAAGTAATGTCAGAAAATTTAAAATAGAGAATCCTTCAGGTCATCATGCAATATGTGCAGGTTTAAAAGATGATATTGATGTAACTATAAATGGGCATACTGGTTACTATTGTGCTGGAATGAACCAAAAGGCATCTGTTACTGTTCACGGAAATGTTGGAACAGGTGTNGCTGAAAATATGATGTCTGGAAATGTATTTGTTAAAGGAAATGCTTCACAATCTGCTGGTGCAACTGGTCATGGTGGAAATCTTGTTATTGAGGGTGATGCGAGTTCAAGATGTGGAATTTCTATGAAAGGAATTAATATTATTGTTAAAGGATCTGTTGGTCATATGTCAGCGTTTATGGCTCAAAAAGGAAACTTAATTATTTTTGGTGATGCAGATGAAGATTTGGGAGATAGTATTTATGAGGCAAAAATCTTTGTTAAGGGCAAAGTAAAAAGTTTAGGCGCAGATTGTGTTGAAAAAAAAATGGATGACAAGAGTATTAATGAATTAAGAAAGATATTTAAAGATTTAAATATTTCTGCAAATCCTAAAAATTTTAAAAGATATGGCTCTGCTAGAAAACTTTATAATTTTAAAATTGATAATGCAGGAGCGTATTAAATGAAAAAAAAAGGCTTAAAAGAATTTAAAACATTTCCTCAATCAACTATTAATGAAATTCAAAGAGCAGCTAAAGAAGGAATTTATCAAATACGAGGGTTAGGTGCTAAAAGAAAAGTTCCTGACTTTGATGATCTAGTTTTCTTGGGTGCTTCAATGTCTAGATATCCTTTGGAAGGATATAGGGAAAAATGTAACACTTCAGTTGTGCTTGGAGACAGATTTGCAAAGAAACCNTTAAAGTTAGACATACCTATTACTATAGCTGGAATGAGTTTTGGNGCGTTNGGNGCTAANGCNAAAGATGCATTAGGAAGAGGTGCATCCTCAATGGGAACTTCAACCACAACAGGTGATGGAGGAATGACAAAAGAAGAAAGAGGTTCATCTAAGTATTTAGTTTACCAATTGCTTCCTTCTAGATACGGCATGAATCCTGATGATTTAAGAAAAGCTGATGCAATTGAAGTTGTNGTTGGACAAGGCGCAAAACCAGGTGGTGGAGGTATGCTGTTAGGTCAAAAAATTAATAAAAGAGTTGCAGGAATGAGAACGCTACCAGAGGGAATAGATCAAAGAAGTGCATGCCGTCATCCTGATTGGACTGGACCAGATGATTTAGAGATTAAAATTCAAGAGTTAAGAGAAATAACAAATTGGGAAAAACCTATTTATATTAAAGTAGGTGCAGCAAGATCTTATTATGACACTGCGCTTGCAGTTAAAGCAGGTGCAGATGTCGTTGTATTAGATGGAATGCAGGGAGGTACTGCTGCAACACAAGATGTGTTTATTGAACATGTTGGAATTCCAACTTTAGGCGCATTAAGAGAAGCAGTTGATGCATTAAAAGAATTAAATATGCACCGTAAAGTTCAACTAATTGTTTCTGGTGGAATTAGAACAGGAGCGGATGTTGCAAAAGCACTTGCTATGGGAGCGGACGCAGTATCAATTGGTTCTGCTGCTATGATGGCATTGAATTGCAATGCGGACTTATACAGAAAAGATTATGAAAAACTTGGAACAGAACCTGGCTACTGTCATCACTGTCATACAGGTAGATGTCCTGTAGGTGTTGCAACACAAGATCCTAAACTTGAGAAAAGACTAGATCCAAAAGAAGGTGGAAGACAATTAAAAAATTATTTGACTACTTTAACGTTAGAGTTGCAGACCTTAGCAAGAGCAAATGGTAAGTCTGATGTAAGAAATTTAGAGCCTGAAGATTTAGTTGCTTTAACAGTTGAAGCAGCTGCCATGGCAAGAGTTCCATTAGCTGGAACTAATTGGATACCTGGATTTAAAGAAAAAGATTGATTAAGAATTTGAATTCTAATAGCTTTTAATATGCCAAAAAATCTTTCACAAATTGCTAAACAAAAAAAAATAAAATACTTTTTAATAAGTTTTGTGGACTTGTTTGGAGTATTAAGATCAAAATTAGTACCTACTCAAGCAATTGCTGAAATGCAAAAGAATGGTGCAGGATTTGCTGGATTTGCTACTTGGTTGGACATGACACCTGCAGATAGTGATATGTTTGCAATACCTGATCCTAATAGTTTAATTCAATTACCTTGGAATAAAGAAATTGGATGGTTAGCATCTGATTTATATATGGATGGAAAACCAGTTGAAGCTTCACCGAGAGTAATGCTTAAAAACCAAATCCATAAACTGAAAGCAAAAAAACTTCAGATGAAGTCAGGTGTTGAATGTGAATATTTTTTAATTTCTGAAGATGGTTTATCAATAGCTGATCCAAGAGATATACAGTCAAAACCTTGCTATGACCAATCTGCGTTAATGAGAAGATATGGTCTTATTAAAGAAATTTGTGACAGCATGATTGAACTTGGATGGAAACCATACCAAAACGATCATGAAGATGCGAATGGTCAATTTGAAATGAACTGGGATTACTCTGATAGTCTTGTTACTGCAGATAGACATGTGTTTTTTAAATTCATGGTAAAAAATCTTGCTGAGAAACATGGATTAAGAGCTACTTTCATGCCAAAACCGTTTAACAATTTGACTGGAAATGGTTGTCATGCTCATGTCTCTGTTTGGAGTGGTGGGGTAAATAAATTTTTAGATAAAAAAGATAAATTAGGACTTAGTAAATTAGCTTATAACTTTCTTGGTGGTTTAATTAAAAATGCTCAACCTTTATCAGCTTTTTTTAACCCAACTATCAACAGTTATAGAAGAATAAATGCACCACCAACAAAATCAGGTGCAACTTGGTCTCCAAGTAGTATTTCTTACACAGGAAATAATAGAACGCACATGATCAGAGTTCCAGATCAGGGGAGATTTGAATTAAGATTAATGGATGGTTCAGCAAATCCATACTTATTGCAAGCAGGTGTATTGGCGGCAGGAATAGAGGGAATTAATAAAAAAATTAATCCTGGTAAACCTCTTCATTGCAATATGTATACAGATTATAAAAAATATCCAAAACTTGCAAAACTTCCAAATGATGTAGGGCAAGCTTTAGCAATGTTAGAAAAAAGTAAAATGTTAAATAATGCCTTTGGTAAAGATGTTATTAAAAGTTATCTAAAATTAAAAAGAACAGAGCTATCAAATTTTAAAAGAAAAGAAGTATTTAATAAAAGAAAACCTATTACACATTGGGAAAGAGCTAACACATTAGACTGTTAACATGAAGAAATTGGCTAAAATTTCTTCTTGGAAATATTCAAAATTTTTATCCAATAAAAGATATAATTTTTCAAGAAAGCAAGTTCTAAAACATTTATCCAAACAATTTATAGATAAAGCTTATAATAAAATATCAAAGTGGAAAGGATACTCTCCTACCCCGCTAATCAAATTAAATAAACTTAATAAAAATCTTAAGCTTAAAAATATTTTTTATAAAGACGAGTCTAAAAGATTTCATTTAAAATCTTTTAAAGCATTAGGTGGAGCTTATGCAGTTGAAGATATCTCAAAAGGAAAAAAAAATATTGTAATTTCTTCAGCAACAGCAGGAAACCATGGACGATCTGTTGCCTGGGGAGCTCAAAGATTAGGATTAGATTGTAGAATATTTGTTAGTCAGTACGTTAGTGAAACAAGAGTTAAAGAAATAGAAAAATTTGGAGCTACTGTCACTAAAGTTAAAGGTGATTATGAGAGTTCCTTAAACGAATGCATAAGACAAACTAAAAAAAATAAGTGGCATATTGTTCAAGATGTCTCTAATAAAAATTATAAATATGTGCCGCAACTTACAATGGCTGGTTATTCAATTATGATTAAAGAAATATCCAAGCAAACAAATCAGTATATTACCCACGTTTTTCTCCAAGCAGGTGTTGGAGGAATGGCAGCTGGATCCGTAGCGGGGATTGCAAGATATTTTAAAAGAATTCCAAAAATAATTGTAGTTGAACCTAAAGAGGCAGCCTGTGTTTTAAAAAGTATTGAAGCAAAAAAAATGAAAAAAATTAAAATAAAAAAAGAGAGTATTATGGGAGGCATGTCGTGTAACGAAATGTCCCTGGTACCTTGGAACATTTTAAATAAATCTACAAATCATTGTATAACTATAGATGATTCAAAAGTATCAAATACAGTTGCAATGTTAGCTAAAGCAAAGTTCAGTAATAAAAAAATTACAGGTGGTGAGTGTGCAACACCTGGAATAATTAGTTTGATAGCTGCATGTAACGATAAAAAAATTAAAAATCTTTTGGAGCTTAATGAAAAATCAAATGTACTCGTTATGGGATGTGAAGGTAATGCAGATGCTACACTATATAATAAGCTTTTATCTCAAGGTTTAAAAAAGATCTAGTTATGTCTGATTGTGCAGTTGTTTGGATTAGGGATGATTTTAGAATTAGAAATAATCATGCTTTATCTTTCGCATGTAAAAATCATGATGCTGTAACAGTTATTTACATACATAATAAAGAGTATTTTGATGGAAAAAGAGAAGCTCAAAGATGGTGGATAAGTAAATCACTGGAGAGTTTTTCAAATGATCTAGAAAAATTTAATATCAAGTTAGAGATAATTATTTCTGATGAAACTTCATTTTATTCAAAATTAAAGACAAAAGATAAAATATCGATTTATTGGAATAAAGTTTATGAACCAGATCATTTAAAGTTAGATAAAGAAATTGAAAAAATTTTAGAAAAAAAAAATATTCCATTTAAATTTTTTAAGGGAAATGTTTTAAACGAATATCAATCAATTACTAAAAATGATGGAACGCCCTTTAAGGTTTTCAGTCCCTTTTGGAGAAATGCAGAACAAGTATTTCTAGATGCAGTGCCACAAAAAACTTCAGAGATAAAAAAGTTAAAAAGTAAAAAAACCTTATTCAATTCAAAGAATACTTTTAAACAAATTATGCCTAAGAAAGATTGGTTTAAAAAGTTTGATCAATACTGGAAGCCATCTGAGGATGAAGCTCACAAAAACTTAAAAGAATTTATTAGTAACAGGATTTCAAAATATGGTGTTGATAGAGATTACCCATCAATAAATGGATCTTCAAAATTATCTCCCTATATTAGAAACGGTCAAATACACGTAGCTGCAATATATGAAAAAAGCTCAAAGGATATTAAAAAAAATATAAGTATTAGAAAATATATTAATGAACTGGGATGGAGAGAATTTTCTCACAGTTTAATTAATTATTTTCCTCAAATGTTAAAAGGAAACTTAAGGAAGGAATTTGATAGATTTCCATGGGAAAAAAATTCTAAAAATCTTAAAGCATGGAAACAAGGCATGACCGGTTATCCAATTGTTGATGCNGGAATGCGAGAACTTTATGAAACAGGTTGGATGCATAATAGAATTAGAATGGTAGTTGGATCATTTTTAGTTAAACATTTAAGAATTAATTGGAAAGAAGGTGAAAAATATTTCAGAAATTGTTTATTAGATTTTAATGAGGCTAATAATGTTGCTCAATGGCAATGGGTTGCCGGNTGTGGTGCTGATGCAGCTCCTTACTTTAGAATATTTAATCCAATTCTTCAGGGAGAAAAATTTGACAAAGAAGGATTATACGTAAAAAAATGGGTACCAGAATTAAGTAAAGTTCCTTCAAAATTTATTCATAAGCCTTGGGAGATGGAATTAAAATATCAAGAAGCAATAAATACTGTTATTGGAAAAAATTATCCAAAACCNATTGTAATTCATGAAGAGGCAAGAGCAGCNGCTTTAAGTGCTTTTCAATCTTTAAAGAAAAATTAAAATCCACTCTCTCTTACAAGAAGAGCAATTATATTTTTAAAGAATTTTATAAATGGGCTATATCTGCTACCCTCAATATGAACGTAACCTGGTAATTCAAATTGTATTGAACTGTTATTTATTAAATTAAAGTCTGCAAGATAATGAGCGGTTTCGGGTCTGTATTTAAATTCTCCAGATGTAAAATTTCTAATTGCAATTGGTCCATTGTGTAATGAACTTAAAGATATGTAAGGTAAATTTTGTACAGCTGATAAATCTAAAGTGCTTGAAATTAAATGTATTTTTTTATGTTCACCATCATTTGGAATAAATACTGCGGGAGATTTTTCTTTGAACCTATCAATTTGCTCCTCTTTAATTAAGCCTTTAACCTGACCTGTTCCATAATGCACAATCCCTAATAATTGGTCGGTATTACTAACCCACATTTCTTCACTTAGCCCTGAAAAATCTTTAATTTTGCCTTTAATTGGCGACTTTAAAATTAGCTTACTCTTTATATTAGTTAATCCACGAACCTCACTTTGTAGTGCAAGCAATCTTTGTTGAAGAGTAATATATTGATCCATATTACCAGCGCTATCACTTAATCTATTAATCTTAGTTTTTGTAAGTTTAATTTTCGTTCTTAATGAATTTATTTTTTTATCTAAATCTGGTGAATAGAGTTCTAATAATTCTTGGCCTTTTTCTACTTCAGCGTCTTTAGTTACAAATATCTGTTTTATTTTAGCTGGATAAGGTGAATAAACTTTTGAATATTTTTCAGAGATATATACAGCGGGAATTTTTAAAGATGATTTCCATGGTAGTACAACAATCATAGTTAAAACTGTCAGAATTGCTATTGTTCTTACAGTTTGTCTATTTAGTTTCATTTCAGACTTCATCATGTACCAGTTTTTAATTTCTTTAATAATTGGAAGCATAATGAACCAATAAATTTCAATAACAAATAAAATAATACCTAAAACTTTAAACGCTAAATGATAAACAAGTAATGCTATTCCAATAAATAAGAAAAATCTGTAAAGCCAGGTTGCCCAAGCATATATTATAAATGTCCATCTTCTCGTTGGATTAATTTCCTCTGGTGGTTTGTGATTAAATCCAAAAAGAGTCTCTCTTATTTTCCATCTCGCTAGAGCAAATGATCTTGGTTGTAAATTTTCAGCTTTTAGCCAATCAGAAAAAACATAATATCCATCAAATCTCATAAATGGACTTACATTTATTAATAGTGATGATATCCAAGAAGTGGTTGCAATAAAAAACATTACGCTTTTCATTCCACCTTCAGGTAAAATTCCCCAAATAAAAGTTGCAATTAATGCTAAATGTAATTCTGTAAGTATTCCTGCAAAATTAATTAGAAGTCTTTCTTTATGATTTCTAAGTCGCCAGGCATCTGTTGTATCAGTATATAAAAAAGGAAAAAATACTAAAAAGGCAATTCCTATTGCAGAAACTCTACAACCATAGTTTTTTGCAACAAAAGCATGACCTAATTCATGCAGGCACTTTACTATCACTAAAGTTGCAAAATAAAGCATCAATCCATTGAATGTAAAAAAATATAAAAATGTTTTTTTAAATACAGCAAATTGTTGGATGACAAGACAGATACCAATAAATCCTAAGATATATATTATATTTCTAAATTTTGCTGATCCTAAACTTTTTACTTTATTTAAATTTCTTTCTAACCATTCATCTGGCTTAAAAAGAGGAATTTTAAAAAATAAATAACTATGTACAAGATTAAGCAACCAGCTTTTTTTCATGCTGTTTTTTTGTTGCAATAAATAATTTACATTTTGTCCTGGAGGTTGAACAATTAAATTATTCTGTTGAAGAAAACCTATAAAACTTTTTATTTCATCACTGTTGGTTTCAATTCCATCTGAATTGATTTTTTTCTCAAAATTTTGAATATCTTCCCCACCTCTCCAATTTTTAATTAGTTTAAAAGCAGTTAATCCGAGAGTAAAATATTTATTCCTAACAGCATCATAAAGTAACCACGCAGGTGCACCATCTTCACGACTATTACCTCTAAATATTTCTAAATCCTGTCTTAAGTATGGGATTATCATATACCAATTAGTTGTCTTACAAATGTGATAGGTTTTCTAAATAAGTAATAAAACAATGTAACTCTTGAGCCATAAATTTTGGCTGTTCCTCTTAAACCAATTCTTGGGGGGACTTCACCTTCATAACTTACTCCAATTTTATAGGATAAAACTTCTTCAGGTGACAATGATGGCTCGTAGGATGCTCTAAGCAACTTGCCTTTTAATGGCTTGATTGGGTTTATATCTAAAAATACTTTAACATTTGAATTTTCCTTAATAATCAATGAGTCTTTGACAGGTAACCAAACTAAAAACTCAACATTATTAGGGTTTGCTATAGTCATTATTTTTTCACCAACAGAAACTGGTCTTCCNTGCCAATCATTTTTTTGNTCAACTATCGCAATTCCTTNTTNGCTAGCATAAAGTTTTGTATTTTTTAATTTCTCACCTGTAGACTCTACTTCCGCTTTTTTTAAATCAACTTGAGCAACTAATTCCGCTAATCTTGCTTTTTCTTTATTGTCGGTAAATGAGGATTGTCTGCTTCTGAGCAGTTCCTTTTCTGCTACTTGTAGAGATTGTTTTGATAAATTATAATTATTTAAAAGATCGGTGTCTTCCAACATAACCAACAAATCACCAGAGTTTATTTGATCATTATTATTAGCAACTATATTTTTAACTACTCCATCAAAAGGAGATGTAATTAAAATTGGATTTTTCGGGACNACTTCAACNGGAGCNGTACTCGTTATTTTAATTGGGATAATTGAAACAAGTATAATTATAATAATTACTATCCATGCTCTTGATCCAACTAAATATTTTTTTAAAAAATTTTTAATTGAAAAATCTGTTAGGAATGAATTGAAAGCATGTCCATAAGTTACTGATAAATGTCTTGATAATTCAATTTCATTTTCAGTAAACTTTTCATTTCTCGATAAAATCAAATAACCCTGTAACCCTTTTTGGGGACTTAGAATNGGAATACATAATATGTTATCTGGTAAATTTTTAGGTTTTTTTACTTTTATTTTTTTTGAAATTTTATCAACATCTAAATTTTGAATTTCTTTAAAGTTGTGCCCTGATTCATTTATAATATTTTCAATAAACGTAATTAATGGAGCAGTTCTATCAACTGTTGCAAGATCTGAAGTTGCTTTAACTTGAAATTTATCAGTTGGAGCTTTTAAGAGAAGAAATGAATTAACATAATCNATNATTTGNCTTGTTTCATTTGCTACAACAAAATTTAATTCGTCCTGTGTTTTAGCTTCACGAGTTTTTTTTTCTAAACCAATTAATCTTGCTATTTTAATATTTTTATCTTCGCTCAAAACTTAACAATCCCACTCATTCCTGGAATTAAAGACTCATATTTTTCATTAAATTGAGCTTTCAATTCTATTGTTTGACTAACTGCATCAACTGTTGCTCCAAGACTAATTACTTTTGCATCTAAAGTTTCACCTGTTTCATCAATTAAAATTTTTACCTCGTGACCCTTTTTTAACCATCTCAACCAATTACTAGGAACAACTATTTCAGCCTCTAACAAACCATCTCCAACAATATCCATTAAGGGCTGTCTTTGCTCTATGGTAGAAAAAATACTTGTATAAACATCCATAACTTTTCCGTTGTATGGAGCTACAATTTCGCATCTATCTACATTTAGTTTTGCAATATTTAATTCAGCTTTTGCTTTTTTAAGTGCAGANTCTGATAGTTGATATTGNAGTTTTCCAATTGATCTCATCTCCAATAATTCTTTATCATTTTTTAATTGAATATTTGCACTATCATAATTTGCCTGGATTACTTCTTTTTGAGCTTTATAGATTTTGCAATCNAAACTAATTAAAACGTCNCCTTTTTTAAAAGGATCTCCTAACAGAAAATTAATATTTTCAACTCTCGCTGCTAATTCACTTGATATTGATACTTTTTCAGTTGCTGTTACTAAAGCTCTGGCCTCTCTAATCTCTTCTGCATGAGTAAAATTTAAGAATAAATAAGAAATTAAGATTGTAAAAAGAAATTTTTTCATGATTTTATTGTGTTTTTATAATCTATTAATAACGTTTGAACCATAATCATCCCAACTAGTAAACTCTTTATCTAATTGGTCTTTTAAACTTACAAATTTATTGTCGATTTTTTCGTTATTTAACTCGTCAATTCGCGCAGTATCATCGTCACCAAATTCAATAGATAAATCTTTAACAATTATTTCACCATCTCTTTCGATAATAAGTTTTAAGTCTAATTTGGAAATATCTTCTGGCGGTTCTGCAATTATTTTTCCTGAGTTAGGATCGTAACTTAACCACTCAGGTATTTCAGAACCATCTTTTAATACAAGTTTAGATCTTTCAAATTTTTGTGATAGTTCACTTGGCAAATTTATAACCAAATTTGTATCAATAATTTTTGGTTTTAAAGTATAAAGAGTATCAGATCTTTTTGATTGAAGGATATCTAAAATATCTGATTTATTATTAAAATTTAAAATACTTGTAGAATTTTGATTTACTGATCCATCTTGATTATTTTTAATCAAGTTTACATTGCCACTTTCATCAACACTTATACTTGCATTTTGTTTTTTTGCTCGTTTTATTATTTGCTTATCATTTAGAATTTGTTCTGGATCAATTTTAACACTTATTTCTCTTCTCTCATTTTGACTATCTGTTGCAATAATTATAATTTCTACATTTTCCACGCCATCAGGAATTTTGGTTTTGGTAGCTCCTGTCTTTGGATCTACCTTGATCCAATCAGGTAAAGGTGATCCATCTTTCATTACTCCTTCGTATTTAATAATATCAGAACCTGATTCATTAAAAATTTTAAATTTAAGATTTAAACTATCATTTTTAACTTTAACTTTTACTTTATCTGCAAAAACATCTGGTACGTCTTTTAATTTTTCTTTAACTTCAATTGAGTTAGTTTCTGCAACAAGATCAGTTAATTTAAGACCTTGTGAAAAATCTGCTTTTTTATTTTGTTTTGGAAGATCAATTTGATTTAAATTTAATTCAAAATTACTTTCAATTTTTGGTAAATTAAAATTTGATTTATTTGATTTTTCATTTCTTTTACTTTCCCTCTTAATTAATCTTTCAGCTTTTTTTTCTCTAATTTCTTTAACGACCTGTCCACCATTTTGAAGTTTAATAACTATAGAGCCTGTGTCAGTTGTAGTTCCATCTGATACAGTGTAATTGAAATATTCAAATACAATTTGACCTTTATCTAAAGTATCATCTAGTCCAGTATTAACAATGTAAGTATAACTTCCATTTGAGTTTATTATTAATGTTCCATATGTTCCAGTAAGTGAAGATCCAACTACGCCTGAAGTTCCTGCTCCCTCTAAGGCACCTGTTCTAATTTCTGTTACACTAATAGTATCGTTGGTATCAGCATCGGTATCATTGGTTAATACGTCCTTAATGGAACCATCTGTAACTGTTAAAGTTGAGTTTGTAGATATATCGATTGTGTTACTNTCGTTTGATGCANCTGGGGCATCGTTTGCACCTGTAACCGAAATTGTAATAGTTGCTGTATCTGTGGCTGATCCATCTGAAACTGTGTAGGTAAATACATCATTACCTGATTCACCAGTATCCAAAGAGCCATTTGGAGTGTAGGTATATGTTCCATCTGCTCCAATTGTTAAAGTTCCATATGTTCCAACTATTGATGTTCCATTAGAATATGTTGTTGCGGATGTAACATTGCTACTATTTCCATTTGTGTGAGAAATATTTGTTATTACTAATGTATCTGAGCTGTCAGGATCTGTATCATTATCATCAATTACACCGCTTGATGCATTTGATACTGTAACGCTAGATCCATCTGTTACACTTGCAGTATCATCAGTGGCCGTTGGTGTATCATTTACTGCGTTTACATTGACAGTCATAGTATTAGATGAGCTATAAGCAGTTCCATCATTTACTTGAAATCCAAATGAAGTATATGAACTTCCATTTTCATTGGAATCGGGCTTAAATCTTAAATATCCATTTGAAATATCGAGAGCTGTAATTTCTTGGTTTAAAGTCACATCAACCCATGAAGATCCATTAAAATATTGTAACGCACCATTATCTTCTAAAGATGTAATTTTAATTTTATTTAAACTTCCACTATCATCGGCATCACTAAAATTGAATTCACTTGTTGAGAATATATGGTTTGTATCTTCATTAGTTGTAATAGTATTATTTGATGCTGTTGGAGCATCATTTACACCTACTACCGTTATAGTAATAACACCTATATCTGTAGCTGTTCCATCAGAGACTGTATAATTAAAACTATCTGTAACTATATCACCAGGATCAAGCGCGTCGGCTGCATCTTTATTTGCAACATATGAATAAGAACCGTTAGCATTAATTGTTAATTGACCATAGGTTCCATCTAAGGCAGATCCAACTGAACCTGGGTTTCCATTTCCTTCACTTGAGCCTGCTCTTATTGCTGAAATTGTTAAAGATGAACTTGCATCTGCATCAGAATCTGAATTAGAACTTGAACTTGTATCTATTACATCTCCAGTGTGTTCACCTGTTATATCAATAAAACTGTATGGACTTGAAAGTGAAAAAGATAAGACTGCGTTTGAATTTGCTCGAGCTAAAAATGCTTTACTTCCATCATTATTAAATACAATATCATTAGGTTTATTAGCAAAGCTACTCACATCAAATGCACCATTAAATGTTGCAGTAGATAAGTTAAAACCAGTACTAAGATCGTATTCTAAAATTTCGTCACTACTTTGACCTGTAATAAATAATTTTGAACCTGTTGGATTAAATGAAATACCTCTTGGTGTAACTTCTCTTGAACTAAAATCTAAACTTCTACTTGTGTATGATATTGTTGTGGTATCAAAAGCTGTTGATAGAGAATATTCATAAACATGATGGTTGGTGTCTCCAAGTAAGAACATTTTAGTTCCATCAGTATTAAAAGTAAAACCTCTAGGACCACCGTCTTGGCTGCTAATTACTGTTGAAGAAGGAGTTGGTAACGAAGATACATCATAAGCTGTAGATAAAGAATATTCATGAATCTTTTTATTACCACCTGCACTACTGATTATATAAAGTTTAGTACCATCACTATTAAATCTGATACCACGTGGTTCACTTATGTGAGAAGAAATGTCATATGTAGTGCTTTGAGAAGCAGTATTTATATCAAAAGCAGTTGTTAAAGCATGTTCAGAGATTGTTGCTGTGCCGGGAGCATGAACAACAAACATTTTAGTACCATCATGATTAAATGCTACGGAACGTGCTGTACCTGCGCTNAGTGAATAAGGTGAACCAGTATCTTGAGAAACTCCGGTAACGCTTGTAGCATTGCTGCTATTNGAAACANTNAATGTNNCATCTTCATTTACANTNCCTGTATCATTTTGAGCAACTGGCGCATCGTTAACTCCGGTAACTGTAATAGTTAAGTTTGCAGTATCAGTTCCGCCATTGCCGTCTGAAATAGTATAAGTAAATACGTCTGTAACAATATCACTTGCATCTAAAGCATCAGCAGCTGCTTGATCTGCAACATATGTATATGTTCCGTCAGCTCCAACAGTTAATGTTCCATAAGTTCCTGTAACAGAGGTCCCACTTGAGTTATAAGAACTTCCACCAGATACAGCTGAGTTGGTACCACCATCTTTTTTAATTTGTGTTACTGTTAAACTATCACCATCACCATCGGTATCATCGGCAGTTAGTAAACTTGAACCAGAACTTTGAGTAACTGTTGCGTCTTCATTTACACTATCTGTATCTGCAACTGCTGAAGGAGCGTTATTGCTGGCACCTACTGTAATTGTTAAAGTTGTGGTTGTTGTTTCTGTTCCATCAGAAACTGTATAAGTAAATACGTCTGTTCCGGTGCTTGATCCTGCAACATAAGAGTATGAGCCGTCTGCACCAATTGTTAAAGTACCGTAAGTACCAATACTTGATGCACCATTTGCACGAGTTGTGCCTGCAGAAACAGAGGTTGCGCCACCCGCTCCGCTATGCTGAATAGCTGTTACTGTTAAAGAAGAACTTGCATCAACATCAGTATCATCTGATATAACTGTTCCAGCACTATTTGTTGCATCTGTAACTGTATTACTTGTTGCAACTGAATCTGTGTCAGCAACACCAGCTGGATCATCATTAATTCCAATAACTGTAATTGTTAAAACTGCAATGTCAGTTTCACCTTGTCCATCTGAAACTGTGTAATTAAAACTATCAGTAACCACATCCCCTGGATCCAATGCATCTGCTGCATCTTTGTTGGCTACATAAGTATAAGATCCATTTGCAGCTATTGTTAATTGGCCATAAGTCCCGTCTAAAGCAGATCCAACTGAACCTGGAGTACCATTATTCTCACTTGAGCCAGTTCTAATAGCTGTAACCGTTAGTGTATCGCTATCAGGATCTGTATCATAATTATCTGTTGAACTTGTATCAAGGACATCTCCAGTATTTTCACCTGAGACATTATATAGACTGAAAGGAGAAGTTAATGAATATTCATCAATTGTATTATCATTATTTCCTGAAATAAATAATTTAGTACCATCATTGTTAAAAGCGATATCTTCTGCACCCCCATCAACAGAAGGAGGTGTAGTGGTGCCTACAAAAGTTGACGTAGAAATATCATAAGCAGTACTTAAAGTGAATTCATTGATATCATGACCTGACTGACCATGGAAAAACATTCTTGTTCCATCGTTATTAAATGTTATTCCTCTAATACCTAAATCGTAAGAAGATATATCCATAGTATCAGTGTGAGAGGCAGTAGATACATCAAAACCAGTAGTTAATGTATATTCCTCAATAGTATTGTCATAATTATTTGTAGTAAACATTTTAGTGCCATCATTGCTAAATGCTAATCCTCTTACCCCAAGATTTTGCGCTGAAATATCAAAACTATCTACAAAAGAAGCTGTGGAAACATCCCAGGCTGTACTTAATGTATATTCATTTACATCATCACCATGATAACCAGCTACAAACATTTTTGTACCATCTGTATTAAATGCTAAAGCGTGTGTGTATATCTCTTGGTTGCTAACACTAAATGATGAATCAAAACTTGCAGTTGATACATCAAAGGCCGCTGTCATATGATATTCGTTAACATCCTTACCTTGATAGCCTGCAATAAAAAATTTTTTTCCATCACTACTAAAAGCTAGTCCTCTTGGACCTGTTTCTTGAGAAGCTACTGAAAAAGGACTTGAGTCGTNTGTAGCTGCAGTAACACTTGTTGCATTANCACCATTANNAACTGTTAGTGTTGCATCTTCATTAACGGTTCCTGTATCATTTCGTGCGGTTAGATCTTGGCTAGCAATAACATTAATTGTAAGCGTTGTAGTGGTTGATGCTGTACCATCTGAAACTGTATAAGTAAAAACATCTGTTAAATTTGCATCTCCTGCATCAAGACCTGATATATTTGAGTTTGCAACATATGAGTAAGAACCATCCGAACCAATTGTTAAGGTACCATAGGTACCGCTAACAGAAGTCGCTGATCCATGATTATATGTTACATTATTTACTGCTGTTGCAGAACCTGCTCCACTGTGTTGAATGTGGGTAATGGTTGCTGTTGAACTCGGGTCAGCATCAGTATCGTTATCCGTAATATCTCCTGTATGATTTCCAGTACTTGACCCAGCATTTGCAGAAGCACTATTAGCAACTGTTAAAGTTCCACCTTCTTTAATAAAACCGCTATCTACTACACCTACTGGATCATCATTCACACCTACGACAGTGATTATTAAAGTTGCTGTATCAGTTCCACCATTTCCATCTGAGACTGTGTAAGTAAAACTGTCCGTTACAACAGCACCAGGATCTAATACATCAGCTGCAGCTTGATCTGCTACATAATCATATGATCCATCAGCACCTATTCTTAAAGTNCCATAAGTACCAGTTTTTGATGTTCCACTTGAGTTATATGAACTACTGCTTGAAACAGATGAATTAGACTCTCCAGTTACGGCTATTTGAGTGACTGTTAAAGTATCACTATCTGCATCTGTATCATCTAATAAAACATCACCGTCATGTTCACCTGATATATTTACTAAACTGAAAGGAGTAGTAAGAGTGTATTCATTAATATCTGCACCAGCAACTCCCACCATAAATAATTTAGTACCATCGTTATTAAATTTTATACCTCCCGGAGTAGTATCTTGCGAAGAGACGCTAATGTTTCCAACAAAGGAAGCACTGGATACATCGAAACCAGTAGAGAGCGTATATTCGTTAATATCATTACCTTGATTGCCAGTAACAAACATTTTAGTTCCATCGCTGTTAAATACTAAACCATTGGGTAAAGTATCTTGAGAACTAATATCAAAACTATCGACAAAAGATGCCGTTGCTGTATTAAACGCGCTAGCCAAAGTATATTCATTAACATCTCTTCCACCACCTCCTGTAATAAACATTTTCGTGCCATCATTATTAAATGCTAATCCTTGAGGGGAATTTTCTTGAGAGGCAACACTAAAGTTGTTAATAAAGGATGCGGTGGATACATCAAAGCCTGTAGAGAGATTGTATGCATAAACTGCGCCATTTCCCTCTCCCAAAATAAACATTTTTGTACCGTCAGCGTTAAAAACTATGTCTTGCGGAATAGTGTCTTGGGAAGCAACACTAAAGTTGCTATCATAAGAGGCAGTGGAAACATCATACCCANTAGATAAAGTATATTCATTAACCTCATCTCCATCTCTTCCAACAATAAACATTTTTGTACCATCTTCATTAAAAGCTACCCCTTGAGGGTTAGACTCTTGAGAAGAAAGATCAAAACTATCAACAAAAGAAGCACCTGTAATACTATTTGAAGTAGCTCCGTTTGAAACAGTTAACGTTGCATCTTCTTTTACGGTTCCAATGTTATCTGCTGCAACAGGTGCATTGTTACTCGAGGCAACAGTGAAAGTAATGGTACCTACATCGTAAGCAAATGAACCTGAATTGGTTTCATCATCACGAGTGGTAAATGTAAATGTGTCAGTTGCTGTTGAACCGTGAGAAATATTATTTGTTGCACTTGCGGTGTATGTATAAGTACCGTTTGCAGCAATATTTAATGAACCATAAGTTCCTGAGACTGCTGAGCCAACTCCAGTATTATTTGTTACAATTGAATTATTTGAACTTTCATTTCCTGATGCAACACCTGTTACTACTAAAACACTGTCAGCATCATCACTATCTGCAACACCATCATGAACATCACCAGAGCTTGTTCCGCCTGCAGAAACGGTTGATCCTACTGTTGTATCTGTAACATTGGGTGCAGCATTAACAGATATAGTCATTGTATATGCTGAAGAACTGTATTCTGTTCCATCGTGAACTTTAAAGCCAAAAGTTGGATTACTTTCTGAGTTTGCAGCTGGGGTAAATCTTAGATAGTCATTTCCAATATCTGAGGCTGAAATTTCTTGATTTAATGTAACATCCACCCATGATGAACCATTGTAATGCTCTAAAGCCCCTGCGCTTTCTAAAGTGGTAATTTTAACTTTTGATAAACTATCACCACTATCACTGTCTGAAAAATTAAAGTCACTAACTGCAAATATTTTTG
>FUFK010041069.1_pt1 | contig 64585 bp, 91 predicted proteins | sample 1021851 | NCBI WGS metagenome assembly FUFK01 (sample SAMEA51879418, study PRJEB19060) | metagenome
TCTGGAGCAGGGATGACAAAAGCTGGGGTCGCCCGATATAGAAGAGAAAATCCTGGTTCAAAACTAAAAACAGCCGTGACGGGTAAAGTAAAACCTGGATCAAAAGCTGCGAAGAGACGTAAGTCCTTCTGCGCGAGAAGCGCCGGTCAAATGAAAAAATTTCCAAAGGCAGCAAAAGATCCTAATTCTAGATTACGTCAGGCTAGAAGAAGATGGAAATGTTAAAAAAATTTTTAATAAAAATATTAGGACTAGATCAATTAGATTATAGAATTAGAAGACTAGAGAGAGAAAAATATTGGAAAGAAAAATATAAGGAGAGAAAATGAAAAAACAAAAAGCTAAAATAAAAAAAGTTATGAAGGCTTTAAAAAAGGCATCTAAGGCACATGCTGGTCAAGCAAAAACTTTGAAAGGAGTTCTAAGTGGCAGATCCAAAAGTAGGGACAGGTAAAAAACCTAAAGGTAGTGGGCGTCGTCTTTATACTGATGAAAACCCCAGAGACACTGTTTCGATTAAGTTTGCTACGCCGACGGATGCGCGCAAGACGGTGGCGAAAGTTAAAAAAATTAGTAAACCGTTTGCTAGAAAAATTCAAATCTTGACTGTTGGAGAACAGCGAGCCAAAGTCATGGGTAAAAATAAAGTCGCTGCTATATTTAAAAAAGGTAAAGATGCCATCAGAAAAACGAAGAAAGTTTAACGGTAAGTCTTATAGAGTATCTGATTTAAAAGAAGGACCTTATAAGAAAAGCCTTGTAAAGAATTTGATGAAAGCTAGACGAGATGTTAGAGACGCTAAAAATAAAGATGAAGAAAGACGTGCTCGTAATAGAGTTCACAAATATAAAAAGAAACTAGGAGAGAGATAATGGATGACTTTACAATGATAACAAAACTACAAAGACAAATAAAAGAAGCCTATCAACAAATTGGTGACTCTATGATTGCTGGAGGTATTGACAATATGGAGAAATACAAATATATGATGGGACAGGCACATGCCTATTTAAAAATATCACAGGATATCTCTAACCTGCTAAATATGAAGGAGCAACAAGATGAAAAAGGAACAATCATCAAACTCGACACCAAAAGTTAAATATGCTTTGGCCGAGAAATATCAGGAGCAAACTGATAAACAACATCAAAAAGAAGTTGACGGATACGAAAGATTAAAGAAAAAAGAATCCGCAAAATTACCTCGACCAACCGGTTGGAGACTTTTAGTTTTACCATTTAAAATGCCAGAAAAAACCAAAGGTGGTTTGTATCTGGGACAAGACACTTTGGAAAGACAACAAGTAGCTTCTACTTGTGGATTAGTTTTAGAGGCTGGTCCAGATTGTTACAAAGATAAAGATAAATTTCCAGAAGGCCCTTGGTGTAAAAAAGGGGACTGGGTGATCTTTGCACGTTATGCTGGATCACGAATACAAATTGACGGGGGTGAAGTTAGAATGCTTAATGACGATGAAGTATTAGCTACTATAGATAACCCCGAAGATATACTTCATCAATACTAAACATAGACAGGAGAAACTATGCAAGAAGAAGAAAAAAGAACAGTAGACCTCGACACCTCCGGTCCAGCTATGGACGTCGATGTACCTGAAACAAAAGAGGAGGCGTTAATAGAAGAGAAAGAAACACCTGTTGAAGAACCAACAATTAGACCTGTTGAAGAAGATAAACCAACAGAGGTAAAAACAGAAGAAAGTCCCAAAGAAGAAAAGAAAGAAGAATTAGAACAATACTCTGACACAGTTCAAAAAAGAATAGCCAAGTTAACCAAAAAGTGGAGAGAAGCTGAACGTCAAAAAGATGAAGCTACTGAGTATGCTAGAGCTCAAATTAAATTAAGAGAACAAGCAGAAAAGAAAATTTCAAAACTAGAACCTGGTTATGTAACTGCAACAGAAGATAGTATTGAATCAGGTATGCAAGCAGCACAAGCTAAGTTAGCAGCATCGAGAGAAGCAAATGATCTCAAAGCTGAATCTGAAGCTTTAGCGGCTATATCTGAACTTGGCTATAGAAAAGCTAAATTGGCTGAAACAAAAGCAGCTCAAGAAGAGATGAAAGCCAATCAAAAAACACAACCAAGACCTCAGTTAAATAGACAAATACCAGAACAGTCTAGACCTGATCCAAAAGCACAAGAGTGGGCAGAAAAAAATTCTTGGTTTGGACAGGACAACGCAATGACTTACACGGCGTTTGATCTACATAAACAATTAACTGAACAAGAGGGTTATGACCCTGCAAGTGAAGAATATTATGCTGAAATAGATAAAAGAATAAGACTTGAATTTCCGCATAAGTTTGGTAATACTAGCGATAAAGGAGAAGACAAACGTCCTGCTCCGGTGCAGACAGTAGCTTCAGCGAAGCGAAGCACCAAATCTGGACGCAAAACTGTGAGGCTCACACCATCACAGGTCGCAATCGCTAAAAAATTAGGTGTGCCACTTGAAGAATATGCGAAACAACTAAACATCACGAAGGAGGCATAGGCATATGGAAAATAAAAACGATAAAAAAGTCTCTCGTGCGAGCCAAACTAGAGAAAAAGAAACTAGAAAAAAAGTTTGGACTCCACCATCAGCATTAGATGCACCCCCTGCGCCAACAGGTTTTAGACATAGATGGCTACGGGCTGAATCTTTAGGATTTGTTGATACTAAAAATGTACAAGGTCGATTAAGATCTGGTTACGAATTAGTGAGAGCAGATGAATATCCTGATTCAGACTATCCAAGAGTCGAAGATGGCAAATACAAGGGAGTAATCGGTGTTGGCGGCCTAGTGCTGGCTAGGGTACCGGAAGAGATCGCGCAACAAAGAACTGATCACTATGCTAAACAGCATGCTGAAAAGATTGAAGCAATGGATAACGATCTTATGAAGGAACAGCACCCAAGCATGCCTATCGATATCGACAGGCAATCGCGTGTGACTTTTGGTGGCTCAAAGAAATCCTAATTAGGAATTCTAACCATCGAGTAACATAAACCCGTACTGGAGGCCCTTCGGGGCAGGTACAATATAAGGAGGCCTATTATGGCAAATCAAAACGCTCCTTTTGGTCTTAGACCAATTGGAAAAATTGGTCAGAATAGAGACAACCAGGGTTTAAGTGAGTACAGCATTAAAGCGAACGATACCACTAGCATCTTCTTTCAAGATGTAGTGAACGCTACAGCAGATGGAACAGTTCATCTTGGTGCAGCATCAGAAGCTTTCATGGTGGGATCACTCAATGGAGTCTTTTTTACTGATCCAACAACAAGTAAGCCTACGTTTAAAAACAGTTACTCTCAAGTAAATGCGAGTGACATTGTTGCTTTCGTAGCTGACGATCCGTACGAAAGATTTGAAATTCAGTCGGACAACACACTTGCGTCTGCGCAAACTGATGTGTTCAACAATTTCAATCTTAACGTTAACCCAACTACACCAAGTTCGGCTAACAATGTGTCAACAACACAATTAGACGACTCGACTGTAACAACGGGAACGGCTCAAGTAAAAGTAACAGGTGTTTCAACTGACATCAAAAACAATGATTTAAGTTCATCTCATGTGAACTTTGTTGTGATGATCAATGAGCACTTATACAACGCTAAAAATAACGGCATATAATAGCTAGAATAGGAGAACAAAAATGGCGATAAGTAGAGGACAACTAGTCAAAGAACTAGAGCCAGGTTTGAACGCACTGTTCGGCTTGGAATATAAACGTTATGAGAATCAGCATGCTGAGATATACGTAACAGAAACTTCAGACAGAGCGTTTGAGGAAGAAGTTATGTTATCTGGTTTTGCAAACGCGGCAGTTAAACCAGAAGGTTCTGGTGTAGTATTTGACTCTGCACAAGAGACATATACAGCTAGATACACTATGGAAACTATTGCGCTAGCATTCGCGATCACTGAAGAAGCGATCGAGGATAACTTGTATGACAGACTTGCGTCTAGATATACAAAAGCATTAGCTAGATCCATGGCAAACACAAAACAAACAAAAGCGGTAGATCCACTATTAAATGGTTTACCAGGTGTAGGAACATTTACATCAGGTGACGGAGTGAGTTTATTCAATACAGCTCACCCAACAATAGCTGGAACTGTGTCTAACACATTAGCTACACAGGCTGATCTAAACGAAACATCTTTGGAGCAATCTCTAATTGATATTGCAGCATTCACAGATGAGAGAGGCCTAAAAATTGCAGCAAGAGGAGTGAAAATGATCGTTCCTTCTGAGCTACAATTTACAGCTGAGAGATTGATGAAATCTCAAGGAAGAACACAGACTGCTGATAACGATATCAACGCAATCGTTTCTATGGGAATGGTTCCTCAAGGATACAGAGTGAACAATTTCTTAACTGATACAGATGCGTTTTATCTTATCACTGATGTACCAAATGGTATGAAGTACTTCGAAAGAACACCTATCAGAACAGCGATGGAAGGTGACTTCGATACTGGAAACGTCAGATACAAAGCTAGAGAGAGATACAGATTTGGTGTCTCTGACTACAGAGGTATCTTTGGTGTTGAAGGTTCATAATACCTAAAAAATTTAAGGCGGGACACAATCCCGCCTTAATTATAAAATAGAAAGAAAAAATGCGCCCCTTACAATTCAGAGTACAAATTTATGCATATCAATACCGAGCAGACTTTGTTATAAATTCTGTAGATGGCCCCTTAGATATCGAAAACGCAATAGTTGACAGATTAGGAAAAGGTGATATAAAATGGGAGTATCTTGGAGAAATGATGGATCCCAAGATAAAAAGAATAACCTATGAGGAGGTTATCGATGGAGGCAATGATGCAACATCTACAAGATCTATACACACAGAAGAAGGGTCTGGATCTACAGTGGGAGCAGGAGCATCTTAAAGAGGGTAAATATACTCTCAACATGGTTAAGATTGACAGAAAAGTCAAAGAAGTAATTAGCCATATTAAAATTGCAGAAGCTAAAAAACAGCATATGCAAAATAAAATAGAAGCTGCTCAACCACAAGTTTCTGTAGCTACTTAAAAAAAGCTACATCGTTGGAAAAACCAATCCACATTAAGGGCCCTCTTGCGCTCTATTCAAATCTAGTATATACATTAATTACTATACAATTATTTAGAACATAGACCCGTATAGTGGACGGCCTAGAGACTATGTTCGGAAACTAGGAGGATAATAATATGGCAGGAACACATTTTAGAAACCCAGTAATGTTTGCAGGGTTATCTAATAACACAAAATGGTTTAAGGATTTACCAGTTGATAATAATCCAAACTTTATATGTTATAAAGACGACTTTATTTATAACACATTACCTTCAGCAGAATGGTCAACATCTATCGCAGATGGTGGAGCGGCAGCTGGAATCTCTAATGAAGTAGGTGGAGCAGTTACTTTAACATCTGCTAATACTACAGACAATAACGGGATCGCTTTAGTAAAAACTCAAAACAGTTTTCAAGCTGTGGCAGAGACTAGAGACAGCACAGGAGCTATCACAAACCCAGGTACAATTATTTGGTACGAAGCTAGAATTAAAAATAACGACGCTAACGCTACTGACTATGGAACTGGATTAGTTGAAACTTTTACTGGAACTTCAGGATGGAGATCTGCAAACAGAATCTCTATCGAATCTAACAATGGTGAACAGTTTTACAGATTTGTAACTAAAAATGCTTCAGGGACAAATCAAGTTCAACACACTGCACACACTATCGTAGATGATCAATTTGATACTGTAGGTTTTAGATGTGATAAAGCTGGAAAAGTTGAGTTCTTTGTTAACAGAGTTTTAGCAGCTACTGTTACAGCAAACATTAATACTGATGATATGCAAATGTTTGCAGCTTCAGTGTCAGCTTCTGCATCTGGACAGAGGGTAACAACATTAGATTATATTAGTACAACTCAGAACAGAAATGCTTCTGAATTGATTGGTAAAATCTAATAACTAAATTATTGTGGGCCTTCGGGCCCACATAAAATTTTAAGGAGAAAAAATATGGCAACATTCGGATCATCACAAGATTGTTTTAATGCGAACGTTACAACAGAAAATAAAATTGTAAAAAGTGGAAGAACAAGAGCTTTAGGAGTTGTTTTAAATACAACTGCTTCTTCAGGGGATTTTCATTTAAAAGATGGTGGAGCTTCTGGAACAGTAAAATTTAAATATAAAACAAGCGGAGTTACATCTGGCGGAAGTCCAATTGTAATTAATTTCCCTGCACCTATTTTATTTACAACGGATTTATGTGTAGCATTTACTACTGAACATGTAACAGTTTGCTCTGTGTTTTTTAATTAGGAGGCAAAGTGGCTTTTTCAGGCACAAGTACATTCGAGAAGTTTCTCTCGATCGATGATATTATAACTGAGTCTTATGAAAGACTAGGATTCTTTGATTACTCAGGTAATGATTTAAGATCAGCTAGACGTTCTTTAAATATAATGTTTCAAGAGTGGGACAACAGAGGTCTACACTTTTGGGAAGTAGGTAGAACTGCTATTAGTTTAGTTGCTAATCAAAACGAATATACTATTTTTAGATCTCCATCTGACGGAGATGCAGATGGTATAACTACCACTTTAGTAGCAGGTATGACTTCAACTGCCACGACAGCTGTTATATCCTCTGCTAAAAATATGAACCCTTCAGGTAAAATTAGAATTAACAATGAAGTAATTTCTTATTCTTCAATAGACACTTCAGGAACTCCTGCTTTAAATGGACTAGTTAGAGGAGTTGATGGAACTACCGCTGCAGGTCACTCAGAAGGTGATACAGTTACAAATTTTGTTGACATGGTCTCAGATGTTTTAGAGGCTAGCTTTAGAAACGATTCAGATGTAGATACACCTTTATCAAAAATTAACAGATCACAATACCAAGCTTTTTCAAACAAAACTTCTACTGGGCAACCATCACAATATTTTGTGCAAAGATTTATAGATAAAGTTACAATAACTTTATACTTAACACCGGGAACAGAACAAGCTGGTAAATTTATTTATTTTTATTTTGTAAAAAGAATACAAGATGCAGGGGCTTATACTAACGAAGCTGATGTTGTTAATAGATTTGTACCATGCATGTGTGCAGGTTTAACTTATTATATATCTATGAAAAAAGCTCCACAAAGAACTCAAGAGATGAAACTATATTATGAAGATGAATTACAAAGAGCATTACAGGAAGATGGATCACCTGCAAGTGTTTACATCTCACCTAAAACTTATTATCCGGAGATATAATGTCTAAGTTTGCAAAAGGAAAATACGCACTAGCAATTTCAGATAGAAGTGGTCAAGCATTTCCGTGGAGAGAAATGGTGACTGAGTGGAACGGTGCTTTTGTTCACATAACAGAATATGAAAGAAAGCAACCACAATTAGAACCAAAACCTTTTGTGGCTGATCCACAAGGATTAGAACAAGCAAGACCTCAACGTTTTCCATCAGATCAAATAGGTGGAGGCAACATGGTGGCTAATTTAACACTGCCTGGAGACTTTGCTTTTTCAGATACAAGTAATAATAGTATGGTGCCAGAAGATGGATCATCAATAAATAGAAGAAGAGAGGCTACGGCGACTCTTGGAAATGTGACGGTAACAACATAATGACATACGCAGAATTAGTTCAAAAAATTAGAGATTATACGGAAGTATCTAGCACTGTTTTAACTGATACTATTGTAAATGGTTTTATAGAAAACTCTGAGTTTAGAATTTTAAGAGATGTAGATTCTGATAACAACAGAAGATATGTTACAGCTCAATTAATAGCTGGGACTAGATTTATAGATACACCAACAAATCTACTAGTAATTAGATCAGCTCAAATAGTAGACTCTGATGGAACAGCTAACCCTGATAATAGAGACTTTTTACAATATAGAGATACCAGTTTTATGTCAGAATTTAATAATTTAAATAGTCAAGGAGTGCCTAAATATTATAGTAACTGGGATGAAGACACTATTGTTGTGGCTCCAACTCCCGATGAAACCTACACAATTCAATTAAATTATATCTTGAAACCTGAAGGTTTATCGAGTACAAATACTACAACATATTTAAGTCTGCAATTTCCCAACGGACTTTTATATGCATGCCTAGTCGAGGCATATAGTTTTCTAAAAGGGCCACAAGACCTATTGCAATTATACGAACAAAAGTATAAACAGACAATAGAAGGCTTCTCAATAGAACAAATGGGAAGAAGAAGACGAGATGAATATCAATCAGGTGTTCCTCGTATAGGTAAATAAGGAGAATAAACATGGCTATAACACAAGCAATTGCAAACTCGTTCAAGAAACTTTTGTTAGAAGGTGATCAAAACTTCAAAGCATCAGGTGGTGACAAGTTTAAAATAGCTCTTTATACTTCTTCAGCGACTCTAAACTCAGCTACAACCTCTTTATTAACAAGTTCTCCAACTAACGAAGTTGGAAACTCTGGACAATACACTGCGGGTGGTGGAGCATTAGTAAATGGAACAGTATCGATGACTGCGGGTGTTGCAAGAGCAGACTTTGCAGATAGATCTTTTACTGGAGTTACAATCACAGCTAGAGGCGCATTAATCTATAACACTTCATCGACTACAACAAATGCAGCGGTGTGCGTTCTAGATTTTGGAGCAGATAAAACAGCTACATCTGGAACGTTTACAATTCAGTTTCCAGCACCAACTTCAACAGCAGCGATTCTAAGAATTTCTGGTTAATCGTAGGAGGTAAAATCCTATGGCATCAGGAACTTGGAGCACCGGCTTTTGGGGTCAAAACCAATGGAACGATTCAGCTAACGCATCTCTTACAGTTACAGGTATTGCACTCACTGCAAATCTTGGAACTACAACTGAGGTTACTGGTGAAATAAATTCAGGTTGGGGTAGGCTTGGATGGGGCATTAATGGTTGGAATATAGCTGGCACCTTTATACCTACAGGTGTTGCCGGAACATTTTCTCTAGGAAGTGTAACTACAAAAATAGACGTAACTCCTACAATAGGAAACTTTGGACTCACAGCTACTTTAGCTAGTGTTTCAGCTTCATCAGTTGCTAATCCTACAGTAACTGGAATTGCCATGACATCTACTTTGGCTAATGTAGATGCCGGTCCAGATGCTATGGCAACTGGTAATGCAGCTACGATGGCTCTTGGTACAATAGATGCATTTAATCAAACAGGTTGGGGAAGACAAGGTTGGAATGTAAATGCGTGGGGCGTAGAGGGTCAGTTCGCAACGGCATTAGTTTCTGGAAATAATATTACTGCAACTCCAGGAACTCTTACGGCTTCCGGAGATGCTAATTTAACTGCTAATACTTTAAATGTAATTCAAGCAACTTTAGGTAGTGTAGATCCTGCACCAGATGCTTTTGTAACAGGCAATGCTGCTCTTCTAACTCTTGGCACTTTAGGCATGCGAGGAGATGTTAGTCCTAGTGTGACTGGAATAGCTATGACAGCTACTCTAGGAAATGAAACAATTGATTTAAATCAAGAATTTACGGTTACTGGTCAAGCTATGATAGCTAGACTATCTTCTGGTTTTAGCGCATTTACTGATGTTACAGCAACATTTAATGGATTTGGGTTGACTATGACTCAAGGATCTGGTAGTGCTTTGATCTGGAACGAAGTTAATACAGGTTCAGCGCCTATAACACCTCCAGGATGGCGAGAGGTGGCTGCATAATGAGTTTGACACAAACTCATATTTTTAATAAAATAAAAGTATAAGGAATTAAAAAATGGCGAATTCAACATCTGCTAATCTAAAACTTACTGTCCAAGCAACTGGTGAAAACTCAGGAACTTGGGGACAAATTACAAATACAAACTTATTAATTTTAGAACAAGCTATTGGTGGTTTTACAACTTTTAACGTAACTAATGCTAGTAGAGCATTAACTTTTACTAACGGTGCTTTATCAAATGGTAAAAATGATGTTATTAGATTAACCGGCACACTAGCTGGAAACTTAAACGTAACTATACCAAATTCTATAGAAAAAACTTACATTGTACAAAATGACTGTGACCATGCAGGAAATACATTAACCTTTAAAACCACATCTGGCACAGGTGTATTATTATGTGAAGGTAATTGTTATGTGTTATATTCTGATGGTACAAATGTTGTAAAAGCAAACGAGTATAGAAAATGGAGAGTTATATCAGCAGCAGAAACAGTTCAAGCTGGTGCTAAACTTTTAGTAAATACAAATGGTGGATCTGTAACTGTAACTCTTCCAGCGTCACCGGCGACTGGAGATGAAGTTCACTTTGTCGACCAAGGTTATGATTTTAACTCAAATGCATTAGTAGTTGGAAGAAATGGCTCTAANATTGCTAATGCTGCATCTAACTTAACTGTCAACACACAAGGCGCAGCTTTTGGTTTAGTATTCTCAGGCGACGCTACAACAGGATGGACTTACACGGAGAAATAATATGTCAAATTACGAAGCAACAAAATACGATTTTTCTGGAGCAAACCTTACAGGTATCGAAGGTATACCTACGGCAACTATCGTGCCATGGTCTTCTTCTTCAATACCATCAGGTTTCTTAGAGTGTAATGGTCAAGCAGTTTCAAGATCAACTTACTCTGCATTATTCGCTATCATAAGCACAACTTATGGAACAGGGGATGGCGCATCTACTTTTAACGTGCCAAATTTATCTGATAATGTAGCTATAGGTAAATCAAACAACAAAGCTTTAGCATCAACTGGTGGTGCAAACACAGTGCAGTCAACTGGAAACGTTGGTGGGTCAACTGGTAATACAACTCTATCTACTAGTCAAATCCCTTCACACAATCACCCAGCAGCCAATACATCTGGAAGTACTTCTGGAGACCCAGCTACACCGGGAGCTACATCATCAAGCACAGGATCAACTGGTGGCGGAGGATCGCACAGTCACAACATGAGTGCAAACTTTACAGGTGATTCAACTTCTGTTGTACAACCTTATTTAACCGTGATATATATTATTAAAACTTAGGAGTTTAGATGAATAGTAAATGGACAGTAATATTTGATGACAAACAGATTATTAACCAATCTGTAAAAAATGAAGATGGATGGCCACAAAGATATATCATTGATAACGATGCATTTTGGAATGATGCAAAATGGAATAACATTCATGCGATACAATTCGTAGATGATGACAATGATCACAACGATTGTGTTGAGTATGTTCCTGGAACTTTAGGAAGAAATACAACATGGGCAGAGGCTAATCTTGGTTCTTTTAGAGATCAATTTATTGTTAAATGGGACGCAGCGCACTTAGCTAGATTACAAAAAGATTGGGACGACGATAATGGGGAAGGTGAAACACCTGAACAAAAAATAAATAGACTAGGTAATAGACCTACTTCTTTTACGTCTCCATAAAATTAAAATATCCACTTAATATATATCTATCTTTACCTTCAGGGCATATCATACCTCTATGAGTATGTGTAAAATAACTAGGCATAATTACTAATCTACCTGTTTTAGATAGTATTTTTGTTTTATCTAAAAACTCAGTTCCACAATTGTGATCGGTTAAATAAATCATAAAGTTTAATATTCTATGAGGACTTTCTAAAGAGTGTTCTGAATGCCAATTATCAAAATAATTACCTGGTTGCCAACGTTTAAGTCTAAGTTCTGTTAATGAAAAAGGATTAACAAACTTTAATTCTGGATATAAAGATATGTATTGATCCAAAATCTTTTGTATTCTACCATTAAAAAAACTTAATCTTTCATCATTTAATATTTTTGTGTCCAAAATAACAGCCTCGTAGTTACCTCTTTCAAACTTTTCTATTTTATTATTTTTAAATATATCTATTAAAATTAAACTTTCTTCTTTAGATAAAAAAGAATCTACTACATGGATAAAGTTTCTAATCACCTTAACATCATCCAAGAGGTTAAAATATATTTTTCACCTGATAAAGGCGGATTACCTCTATGGACGTACGGAAAACCTGCTGGCCATATAACTATTCTACCTTTCTTTGGTTTTACTCTTTTAGAAAAATGTAAAAATTCTGTTTCTCCACCTTCTTCTACGTCATTTAAATATATTGAAAAAACAAAAGCTCTGGCTTCGTTATCAAAACCTTTACCATGTTCTATATGCCAGATATGATAACCCTCTGTTGGTAAAGTTTTTTGTATTTTTAAAGTAGTAAATAAAAACTTGTCTACATCATAACTTTCTTTTGCACCCACATTAGAGCAGTAATGTTGAAAAGCTAGATCATAATTTACCATCATGGTTTTTAATTCTTGCCACCATATATCGATATTACCACCGTGTGAAAAATATTGTTCATCTTTCTTTTTTAAAGAAGATGTTTGTTCTGAAATGCTTCTATTTATAGTATTATTAAATTTACTTTGATTTTCAAAAAATTTAATGGCTTTATCACATTCTTCAGGTGTAATGTAATTATCGTATACAGCTATGAAATTGGATATATCTACGGATTTTTCATTCATTTTGTGTCTTTCATTCTATTTATAAGTATTATATAAGGCATTTATAATGCTACAAAAACTAAATTTCAAGTCAGGATTTAATAAACAAGACACAGAATCTGGTGCTGAAGGGCAATGGGTAGACGGTGATTTTGTTAGATTTAGATATGGTTTACCTGAAAAGATAGGTGGTTGGAATCAATTAACAGCTGCTTCTTTAACTTTACCTGGAGCAGGTAGACAACAAGTTGCTTTTACAAGTTTTGCTGGTGAAAAATATGCAGCCATTGGAACGTCTCAAGGTTTATTTTTATATTATGGAAATGATTTTTTTGATATCAGTCCATTGGATACAGCCATAACTGGTGCTACGTTAACAACGGTAAATGGATCAAATACACTAACTGTAAATAAAGCATCTCATGGATTATTAGCAGGTAGATACATCACATTATCTTCTGTAACCGTGACAGGTGCATCTGCTTTTACAGCATCTGATTTAGAAAAAGCATATGAAATTTTAACTGTTGCTACTGATAGTTTTACAGTGCAAGCCTCATCTAATGAAACAGGGTCAGGTATGACAGCTGCTGGAGCAGCCACAATTAATCCGTACGTGCTAGTTGGACCAACAACCCAAACAGGCGGTTATGGTTGGGGCACGTCCACATGGGGAGCATCAACTTGGGGAACAGCTAGAGCTACAACTACCGTGACTTTAGATGCAGGAAACTGGAGTCTAGATAATTTTGGTCAAGTATTAGTTGCAACTGTTTTTAATGGAGAAACTTTTACATGGAATGCTGGAGCCACAAATGCAAGAACTATTAGAGCATCTAAAACTACAAGTAACTTTCAAACTACAAACAATCCTACTGCCACTAGAATATCTGTGGTGTCAGATAGAGACAGACATTTATTTCATTTAGGAACAGAAACAACGATTGGTGATACTTCAACACAAGATCCTATGTTTGTAAGATTTTCTAATCAAGAAGATTTAAATACTTATGCACCAACAGCCATAAACACAGCTGGTACTTTTAGACTAGATACAGGAAACGAGATTAGAGCTGCCATACAAGGTAAAGATTATATTTTTGTGCTCACTGATTTAGCTGCTTACGTGCTACAGTTCGTAGGTCCACCTTTTACGTTTTCTGTTAGACAGGTTGGTACTAATTGTGGATGTATTGGACAAAATGCAGTGTCTTATGCAAATGGTGCAATATGGTGGATGGGAGCAGAAGGAGGGTTTTTTGTATTTGATGGAACGGTAAAATCTTTACCATCACTTGTAGAGGACTTTGTATTTTCAACAGATGGTGATAATTTAGGATTAAACTTTGACGCAAGAGATGTAATATTTTCATCACCTAATAATCTATACACAGAGGTGAATTGGTTTTATCCAAAAGCAGGTTCTAGTCAAATAGACAGATGCGTTACCTATAATTATTCAGAAAATGTTTGGACTACATCTTCACTAGATAGAACGTCATATCAAGATCAAGGTGTTTTCAATAAACCATATGCAACAGATTATGATGATTCAGCCACACCTAATTTTCCAGATATTTTAGGTATAACAAATACCTATGGAGCATCTATTTACTATGCTCACGAAGTAGGAACTGATCAAGTTAATAGCACAGGAACCACGGCTATACCTGCTTTTATTAGATCTGGAGACTACGATATCACATCTAGACAAAGTGCGTTTGGAACGACCACAGGTCTAGTAGATTATAGAGGAGATGGAGAGTTTTTTATGTCTGTTAAAAGATTTATACCTGATTTTAAATATCAAACAGGCAATGCTAAAATAACTTTATTTATTAGCTCTTTTCCAGATGATACCCCTGTAAGTTCTCCATTAGGACCCTTTACAGTTACGTCAACAACTGATAAGGTTGACACTAGGGCCCGAGGTAGATTAGTATCTCTGCGAATAGAAAACGACGCTACAGGTGAAACCTGGAGATATGGAACATTAAGATTAGATGCTCAACCAGATGGTAGAAGATAATGTCAGAAATTAGATATAAAGATTTTAAAAACAAAGTAGATGTAACTAAACCTTATAACGAACAAAATGTTAGTATTACAGGCAAATTTAGTGAATCTGAATTTAATGATTTTAAAAATAGAGTTGTTGCAGAAGCAATAGCAGGTCAGGATACTCTTGGAGCTGGAGCTGCAAGTGCAGTTGATCTTGCACAAGACTCACCGGAAGTGCGAGAGCTAATAGAAAGAATAGCAGATGAAACTAAAATACCAGGATCTTTTGGTAAAGCTGATGATGAAACAGTAGATTTTATAAAAAGAGTTCAAGAGGGAAAGAAAAAAGGAGATGGCATATCAGGTATATTTGAAAGTTTGCCACCTGAATTAAAAAAAGACTTTGAATTATTTGATGTAAGTAAAGTTGATAAATTAGTAGAGGTACCTGGCACCGTTAATAGGTTTGGATTTCCGTTAACAGCAGACATGGCAGGTGGTATGTTTAACGTGCCATCTGTTTCTGATTTAATTAGAGAACAAAAAGCACGAGAAGCAGAGCAAGACTTAGAAGAAATAGGAAAAGGTGCTGACTTTATTGGATACACAGAGCAAGAAAAAGCAGATATTGCGGCTGGTAGAAAAAAACCAAGACTTGGAGAATTAATAGATTTTGGACTTGATAGCATATCTACACCACTTAGACAAGTTCCTCTACCAAGACCTGGAGCTGGCATGGGTGTAAACCCTGTTTTATTACAAGGACCAAACTTACCTAGCGCTGCCTTTGAAGGTATACCTGCTGCGCTTCGTGCAGTGGACACATCAAACCTATCAGCTCTAAATGCAGATTTGAATAATGATGGTGTGGTTGATGAGTTAGATCAACAAATTGCAATGAGCACATTACCAGCTCAAGACGCTGTTCCGGGAGTAACATCTCGACCTATGAAAAAACAAGGTTTGATGGATCTTTTATCTAATATTCTACCGGGCGTAAGTTTTTTACGAAGAGCTTTCCCTAATCAAGTTATTGGCAGAACAGATCCTTTTATGCCAGGTGGATTTACTCAAGCGGGTAATCCTATTGGTGGAGTTATACAAGGTGGTATTTACAGCGCTCCAAATATTTCTGGTATAGGTAGAACAAGAACACCTGCTAATTTAGCAAATGATTTCTTTGATCCAAAAACTGGTAAAACAAGATTTGATAGAGCGTTAGATAGATTTAAAGAAACTGGTAGCATGTTAGATTTATTCGCAGCTTCTAGATCTGGTTCTGAGTTTAGAAGACTTAAAAAACAAGCTGAGTCAGGTATTATAGGTAGAGATGTGCTTCCAGGTAAAACACCCGCTAGAGTATTTTCAGCGCCAGGTAAAGATACACAAGGACAAAGTCCTAGAGGTAGCCAAACAACTGCCAGATCTACTGGTGGATTTGGTCAAGCTGATTTTAGTGGAGGACCAATATAGTGGCTAAGATCACAAACTATATACCAGAACCAAAAGAAGAATACGAAGTAGATAACCAAAGACAAATTTTAGAATCTTTGAATACTATGAAACAACAACTTAATTTTTCTTTTCAACAAGATTTAAAAAACGAACAAGACGCTTTTAATTATTTCATGTCATGACAATACAGTATAAAAATCAAGGTTTTAAACAAGCCGATGCAAGTAAAGCTACAGTGCTCACTTGTCCTAGTGATGGAGCGATTATAGTCAAAAGTATATATTGTGCAAATAATGATGCATCATCAGCTATTGCAGTAAATATGAACTTAGTTGATTCGTCTGATTCAAGCACTGAATATGAATTTTTTAGAGATGATGTGGCGGCTAAATCACAAGTAAATGCTAGCCCTCAAGGCTTGAATTTAGAAGCAGGTGATGCTATAACAGTGCAAGCAGCAACAGGCAGTAATAAAATACAAGGTGCCATAAGTTATGCTTTAATAAACAGAGAGAATGAAAACGGATAATATAATTAAAATAGATTGCACTACGATAACGACGTGGCGTAATACTAGAACTGGTGAAGTATTTAAAGAAAAGAAAGAAGGACCTGACATAGCTCAAGACGTAACTGTGCAGGTGTCACCGAAAGGATTAGACGTTCTTCAGAAAGTAATGCAAAAACAAAATGATAAACCTAAACCCTAAAGGTGGGACTGAATTACAATACGATTATCTAAAAGACTACGTAGATAAATCTATTCTAGACCAAATACAGATTACAACATCTGTGCCTGAAAAAATTCCTTTGCACCCTACAAAGATGAATATTCTATGGCAAAAAAATTCTTATGATCAACCGAATCTGGCACCATGGTTCAAAGATAAAAACAATCACAAAAAGTATGAGTGGTACGTTTTTAATTCACATTGGACTTATGAAAAATTTAGATATCAGTTTGATATACCAACCAACAGATCTATAGTTATTAAAAATGGTATTGATAGAATACAAAAATCATCACCATATAAAAAAGGTGAACCTATAAAAATAATACATCAAAACACACCTTGGAGAGGACTATCTATATTACTTGGTGCCATGCAGCTTGTAAAAAATCCTTTGATAACTTTAGATGTGTATTCTTCTACAGAAGTATATGGAAAAAGTTTTTACGATAATAATGATAAATATTATAAAGCTTTGTACGAGCAGGCAGATGGTTTACCAAACGTAAATTATATTGGTTATAAAAGAAACCAATACATAAAAGATCATTTACAAAATTATCAAATGTACGCATACCCTAGCATATTTGAAGAAACGTTTTGTATATCTTTATTAGAATGTATGGCAGCTGGTTTATATTGTATAACAACAGATTTAGGAGCGTTGCCAGAAACAGGTGCGGAGTTTCCTATATACATACCATACGATAAAGACTATAGAGCATTAGCTGAAAAGCTTGCATTTGGTATAGAAAGTGCAGCTAAAACATTACACGAACCACAAATACATAATCACTTAGAAGTACAATCACATTATGCAAACGCATATTACAACTGGAATAAAATAGGACACCAGTGGGAAACATTTTTGAAAGGAGCACTCGATGCAAGATCCCAATCAGCCAATATGGTTTACGAGCCACGAAAAGAAAGGTAACGTAAGAGAAGTACATCTTGGAACATCACCCCATCGTATAATGGTGTGCACACCTGTGCATAGCGATGTGTCCATGCATTATTGTCAAGCTGTTTTAAAGTTTCAACAAGAGTGTATTAATCGTAATATCTTGGTTAGTTTTACCTTGATGAAATCTTCTTTAGTTACACAAGGTAGAAATCTTTGTGTTGCTGAAATGTTAAATCATACAGATAAATATACACACTTACTATTTGTAGACTCTGATATTGACTTTGAATTTTCTACAATAGAAAAAATGATAAACACTGATAAAGATATTATATCTTGTCCGTATCCTATGAAAACTTTTGATTGGGATAAAACATGGAGAAGATTAACTACAAAACAAGACGCTATAACAAAAGCAGACGATTTACCCAAGTCGGGGCTTACCTTCCCTCTCAAATTAAATGACCCGACTAACATACAAGCATCCGGAGGAGTAGTAGAGGTTACTCACGCTCCTACCGGTTGTATGTTAATTAAAAGATCAGTTCTAGAAAAGATGATAAAAGAATACCCACAACTAGAGATATATCAACCTACTAATATAAATGGTAGAGAAGTCAGTAAACAAAACTTTTATAACTTATTTGACACGATCCATGAACCAAGCACCAAGCGTTGTTTTGGTGAAGACTTTGGTTTTTGTCAAAGATGGACAGATATAGGTGGTAAAGTGCACGTATATATTATGGATTATATCACCCATGTTGGTGAGTTTCAGTATTGTGGACGTTTCTTTGACGATTTAAAACAAGGAACAAGCCCTCGTAAACCTATTGACGATAAAGAAAAAATCAAATAAAGTGTGATATTTTCAGGATACCTACGCCTGCCACACTAATACAATTTAGGCAAAATTATGACAATATCGAGAATGCAACAACCAAGACAATTATACGGATTAGGCAGCTTTGTTAAATCTATTAAGAAAGGTGTAAAAGGTATAACTGGTGGTATTAAAGATTTTATAGGATCTGATGCAGGTAAATTAGCGTTGCTAGCTGGGGCTAGCTTTATACCTTTTGGACAAAGTAATGCTAGTTTGTTTTCTAGATTTGCAGGCACTCCAATAGGTCAAGGTATAGGTTCTTTTTTTAAATCAGGGGTAGGTGAAAAGCTTTTAGATATAGGCGGTGACGTGGCTGCTGGTACAGTTATAGGTGGAGTATTAGATTACTTTGATAGAAAAAATCAACCTGATAGCCCAGAGTTAAAAAGTGGTAGAACAGCTGAAGAGATAGCAGAAATAGAATCTGGTTTAAGAGCTGCATATAAAAATTTAGGATATAGCGAAGGTGAAATAGATTTATTGGTAGAGCAAAATATGAAAGAATATAGAGCAGAGGGTGGTAGAATAGGTTATTCTGAGGGCTCTGAAGATTACGAAGAAAAATTTATGAAACTTGTGTCAGAACTTAGAGAAGCAGGTTTTAGTCAACAAGAAGCAATTGAAGAAGCTAGAGAAAGACTTTCTAAAGATATGGCTTATGGTGGTAGAATAAGTTATGCCATGGGAACAGATGAAAAAGTTGAGATGGCATCTGGTATAGAAGGTATACCTATCAATATAAATCCACAAGGTGTAAAAGAATTAGATTTTAGAAAAACAGGTGGATTTGTTCCGCCAGTTGGTGTAAAAGAAAAAGCAGACGACATCCCAGCGATGCTTTCAAATAACGAATTTGTATTTACAGCCGATGCAGTTAGAGCTGCTGGTGGTGGAGACGTGGATAAAGGTGCTCAAAGAATGTATGATACAATGAAAAAACTGGAGAGTAGAGTAGCATAATGGCTGAAACAATAACACAGATAACACAACCAGCACCCTTTATAGAAGCGGCAGCAAAACCGTTTATAACACAGTTACAACAAGCAGTTGGTGGATTTGGCCAAGCTGATTTATCTCAAACTTTAGGACCACAATTTGTAGCTAAACCAAGTGCATTACAAACACAAGCACAAAATTTAGCGAGTGGATTAGGTGGCTTCGCACCTTTCTTACAAACTGCAGCAGCGAGCACTGGTCCTCAAGCCTTTAGACCATTTATGTCACCTTTTCAACAAGATGTCATAGATGCAAGTTTAAAAGAATTTGATTTACAAACACAAAAAGCATTACCAGGCATGGCAGCGAGTGCTGTTGGAGCAGGTGCTTTTGGTGGTGGTAGAGAAGGTGTACAACGAGCAGAGTTTTTATCTAATCAAGCTAGAAACAGAGCAGCTCTACAAGCACAATTGTTACAACAAGGTTTTGGTCAAGCACAAAATTTAGCAGCTCAAAATTTTGGACAACAAATGAGTTTAGCTCAAGCAACCCCTTCATTGTTAGGTCAACAGATTGGAGCGTTATCAACACTTGGTGCACAACAACAAGCACAACAACAAGCACAATTAACAGCACAACAGCAGTTAGCACAAGCTCAACTACAACAACCGTTAGAGGCAGCACAAATTTTAGGACAAGGCATAACAGGTTTGATCGCTGGATATCCAGGTCAGGTGCAAACTTCTCAAGTTCCTACAGCTAGTCCATTACAAAGTGCTCTTGGTATTGGTGCTACACTTGCAGGGATTTATAGGAGTTTATAGTGAGATTTTTAAAAAGACCAATGTTTAGAAAAGGTGGAGAGGCCATGGGTGGTATCATGGATAATATCCAACCTAGAGAAAACTTTGCTTTGGGACCTGACGATCCTACAAGAGGCGAAAAATTTGTTGAAGAAGTATTAGCAGAGTACAAACCAGCTGTTGATCCTATTAATCAGTTGTTAATAGAAGGTGGTCTTAGAACTTTAGGAACCACAGGACAAGGTGGGACACTAGCTAACATAGCAGCTGCTTTCCAAGATCCTACAAGAAATTTATTTGATCAATTACAAAGACAAAAAGACTTTGAGTCTAAAATTAGAATAGCTGGTAAACAGATGGATATTGAAGATGAACAATCAAAAGAACAATTTGAAAGAGAACAAAAAGGTGCATTGGAGAGAATTACAAGATCAGAAACTTTAAAAAATTTAAACAGAGATGATCTTCGTAAGATTAGAGCACAAGCTTCATTAGTTGTAGGAGACAAAAGACCAGATGAATCAGAGGGTGAATATAATACAAGAGTTCAGTCTAAAATGGCTGAGTTTATAGAGGCACAATATGCTAAATCACCTTTCTTAAAAACAGATTCACCAGAAGAAAAAATTTACGATGAAGCAACTAGATTATTAGGAGAAGGTTACAAAGATAGACCAACTGCAACCAATAGAGCTACGTTTGAAGCTGAGGCTTACCCTGCACTAAAAGGTAAAGGTATAAATATAAGTTTAGAACGTGCTAAAAAATTAAAAACTACTAAAGGTAAATTGAGAAAAGGTTTGGCACCTGGTTTTTACTATGACGATATAACAAATACCTACACAGAGGTAGGAGCAGACGGAAACATCACAAGAGAAAAAATCACATTTGAAGAACTGATAGGAGGCTAAAATGGCTGTAGAGGAATTTGATCCCGAAGGCTTTTTTTCGCTTCAACCCGAAGAACTAGGTAGTGAACGTAATGCGATCACTTCTGGAGTAGCAGGTATTATATCTGGTATAATTAAAATACCAGAGGGAATAGCGTCTGTAACTGCAGAGCTTATGGATTTAGGTGCAGGTGGTTTAATAAACATGCCTAGTTTAAAAGGTGCTGACGTTAGCGCTGCAGCAGAGGTAGAGGAATTTTTTGATAAAATAAATCCATTTGAAGAAGTAGCACAAGAAAGAGCAGCTGGTAAATTATCAGAGGCTTTAACACAAGTATTTGGACTTGGAGCCGGTGGTTTTAGCATCGCTAACAGAGTCGCTACAAAATTATTATCTGCAAAAAAAGCAAATAAATTATTAGATTTAAAAAGAAAAGATTTATTAAAAGGCACACAAAAGGCTGATGAATTAAATAGAGCTGCAAAAACAAAAAGATTTATTGCATCTGTTGCCGGAGGTGCAGCTGGTGAAACATTTGTTACTGATGTAGAAGACATTGGTAGCTTTGGTGATTTATTTGGAGAAGATTCTGCATTTGGTTTTACAGCTTTAGACCGGGACGAACTTCAAGATCCATCAGAAGATGCAGGTAGAAAATTATTAAACAGATTAAAGTTTGGTGGTGAGTCTTTATTTATTACGCCATTTGTTTATGGTGTTGGTAAAGCCGCAAAGTCTGCAGCCACTGTTGGTAAGAATATAGAGTTTAGTAATTCTAAATTAAATAGATTTTTTAATAAAATATTTTCTGCATTTAGAGCCAGAGGTGCAAAACCACAAGCTGTATTTGAAGGTAAGATGGCAGAAAAAGGTGCTGTCATGGCAGATACAAACAAAGCTATGGAATTGGTTAAGAGAATAGATAAGCCAATGAATAAATTATTTCCGTTTTACAAAGACTTTGCAAATAAATCTGTGGCAAAAGAAAAGGTAGATGTGTTAAAACAAATAAACGATGCATTATTTTCTGGTGACATAGGTAGAGAGATACCTCAACTAACCGTAGAAAGTTTAACTAAAGTATTAAAGAATAAAGGTCTTAAACAAAAAGATATAAATGATTTGTTTGGAACTTTAAATGAAGGTAGATCTTTTTTTACAGAATTAATTAATGCTAGTTCAAGCGCACCAAAAGATATTGCAACATTAAAAGGATTAATGGGTGATAGAGTTAAAGATTATCTTAGTGGTTCGTATAGAATATTTGAAGAAAAACCTATATTACCTTTTTTAAAATATAAACCCACTGATCAAGCATATAAAAATGCTAGAGAATTATTTGCAAGATATGCAGCTGCGAAGGGTAAACCTTTTGAGAGCATAAATCAAATAGATGACCAACTAGATAAAATTATACAAAGTGCATTAGATGCAAAAAAACCAACTGGTTTACCTTTTTTTAAATACACTGCAAAGACTGCAGAAAACGCTGACTCTGCAACTAAAAAATTTTTTAGACAAGTGTTAGTAAAAGACAAAGCTGGTAAAGTTTTAAAAGGTAAAAGAAAAACGACATTTAGAAAAGGTGATGAGATAATTCCCATTGGTGAAGGTAGTAAAGTGTTTAGAGAGTTTTTTGGTAAAATAGATGATCCTAGATTCTCACTATACAATGGCATGACTAGACTATCTTCTGTAGCTAGAAAAAATGAATTATTTCAAAACTTAGCAAACCAAGATGAAATTAGAAAAAGAGCAGTCAAAGCAATAGAAAGAGGTGGAGGAACCGTTGCACCAGGCACCAAGGGTTTTTTCTTTGCAACTAGAGATGCTGCAGAAGAGGCATTACCATTTCAAGAAATAGTAAAATTAGATGACTATGTGTCACCATTTTTTAAAGATGACTTTACAGTTAATCCATTGGCAGGTAGATTTACATCAAGAGATATTGCTTCATCATTAGGTGATAGTGATAAAATTTTAAAATTTTTATTTGAAGCAAGACCAGATGCAACAGGCGTCGAGAAACTAGCAACATTTGGATATCGTAATCTTATTTTATTTCCCAAAGCAGCATCACAGGTAGCAAAAACCATACTTGCCCCGGTCACACACTTTAGAAACTTGTTTTCTGCTACGGGTTTTTCTGCAGCAAATGGTATACTTTTTGAAAACCCCGTGGTGGTGGCAAGAGCTTTCAAAGACGCTTTTGGTCCTTTACAAGTTGGAACTAGGTCACCACAGGCTAATCAAAGATACAGAGAGTTACTAAGACTAGGAGTTGTAAACTCACAAGTAAACGTAAATGATTTTAGAAATCTTTTAGGAGATGTAGGTTTTGGTAGTAATTTAAACATAGAAAAACCATTAGCCTCTATGGGTACAAAATTATTTAAAGCTGGTGTAGGAACAGCTAAAAAAGGTATGAAGTTTGCAGAGGATTTGTATACAGCCGAAGACGATTTATTTAAAATAACTAACTTTGCGGTTGAAAGATACAGATTAAGTAAAGCCTTACCAAACGCTACAAAAGAATTTTTAGATAACGAAGCAGCTGACATAGTTAGAAATACTGTGCCTAACTATGCGTACGTATCTGATACAGTTAGAGCTCTTAGACGTTTACCGCTAGGAACGTTTATGTCATTTCCATCTGAAATATTAAGAACTACAACTAATATAGGTCAAAGAGCCTTGAAAGAGATGAGAGACTCTAAGACTGGTAAAATAAATCCATTTACCAGTGACAACCCTTTAAAATTTATTGGCATGAAAAGATTACTAGGGTTGACAACTGTGCTAGCAGCTGCACCTTACGGAATACAAAAAGGTTTTCAAGCGTTGTACGACGTTACAAATGAAGAGTTACAAGCATTAAAAAGATTTGTAGCTGAGTGGTCAAAGAACTCTACCATTCTACCTATTAGAGACGAAGAAACAGGTGACTTAAAATACATAGATTTTAGTCATGGTAATGCATATGACATAGCTATTAGACCGTTACAAACTTTATTAAATAACATAGAACAAGGTATAGAAGACGAAGAAATATTATTGAGAGGTTTAGTGCAAGGTATGGGAGAAGCAGCTGGTGAGTTAGCAGATCCTTTTATATCAGAAGCTATTTATACCGAAGCACTTACAGATTTAACTTTAAGAGGTGGTGTAACTAAAGATGGTAGAAGATTATATAGTGATCAAACGCCAGAGGGAGATAAATTAAAAATTCAAATTGAACACTTAGCTGAAGCTATGTTACCATTTTCTTTTCCGCAGCTAACAAGATTGTATCAAGCAGCTTTGGATAAACCAGGTGAACGAGGAGACTTTTTTGAATTACCCGATGAACTTTTAGGATTTGCAGGTTACAGAGCTGTAAAAGTAAACCCTGTAAGAGATATGGGATATAAAATTAACGGCTATCAAAAAGGTATTAGGGATGCCAGAGCTTTATTTACTGGTGGTGGATTAGGGGACTCTTTATTAAAAGGTGGACCACAAAAACCAATGGACGTTGTTGAAAGATATATAAAATCTAACGAAGCAAAATTTAATGTGCAAAAAGATTTATTAAAAGATTTAGTTTCGGCCGATTTATTAGGCGCTGACGAAGATGACATAAGAAAAGAATTTGTCGATAGAGGTTTAAAAAAAACTTACAATGAATTAACAAATGACATATTTATTCCTTATTTTCCATCTGACAAAATAAGAAGAGAGTTTGAAGAGATAGCTGAACGTATAGGTGAACCTAATCCATTTGAAGAAGCAGAAGATATCATAGACGATATAAGAGATGACTTGCAGGGCCTAAGCTTTAATGATGAGTTTGATATAAATATAAATGATTATGTGGATGAAGAAGATTTTGAAGCTGCTATAATTACGCCACCACTACCAGATAGTGTAACTGGCGCAATGCCTAGTGCGCAGGTAATACAAACAGCACAAGCTGCGGTTCCAAATACAGGATTGACACAAATAGAAGAACTATTATTATCACCTGAGGAAAAATTACTTAGACAAAAACAAAGAGGAATAGTGACGTAATGCCCAACAACGGAAACGGAATTCAACCCAAAACTACAAGAGAGCACATCGTATCTTTATACGGACATGTCAAAGGTGTAAAAAAAGATATTAACCATATGCATAATGGTATTCACAAATTGGGCGGCAAGATAGACAAGATCTATTGGGTATTATTGGGTACGGTGGGGGCTGTATCACTAGTTTTATTTGAAAAATTTATATCCATTCTTTGAGTTCTTCACCCATAACTTCATTAGCAATACTTAATTTATCTCTCAAAGCTTTTTGAACTTTTATATCTATCGTATCTTCAGCAACTAAATCTATATAAGTCATGGGTTTTTTTTGACCTATACGATCTATTCTAGCTTCTGATTGTAATCTTTTTTCTAAATCATAACCATTAGAATAATAAATCATTGTGCTAGCAGCAGTTAATGTGATACCATATCCGCCGGTTTGTGTAGTGCCTACAAAAAATCTACACTTAGGATCGTTTTGAAATTTTTCTATATTTTTTTGTCTGTCGTCTTGTGGAGTTAATCCATAATAATCTACAACAGAATCTTTACCATGTGCTTTTTCAATGGCTTCAATTATTCTTTGCACATCTTTTTGATAATAAGACCAGATAACTACCTTTCCTGATATCTCCCAAATAATATCCATAAGTTCTGTTAATCTATTACAAGGTAGTTCTTGTATTTTACCATCGTCTGCAGAGTGGTAACCACAAGATATTTGATGTAGTCTTAACAACTGCACCATGACTGTAGACGTAGAACAAACTTTTCCATTCAACTCTGAGATAGCGTATCTTCTCATTTCTTCGTACAACTTTCTTTGAATACCTGTCAATTCAATCTTTCGTGTGGTGTATGTTTTAGGTGGTAAGTCTAAACAATCGTCTTTTAAAACTCTTTCACTGAAGCCCGCAATGTGTTTTTCTAGCTCTGGTAAATTTTTTCTATTGGGTCCTATGGGCACCGTAACAGAACGAGATCCTAAATTCATAGTCTTCATATAACAATAGTGCGCACGATAAGCCCAAAAATTATCGAAACCTAAAAGTTCATTTTCTAGAAAAGCTGCCTGAGTATACAAATCTAGTGGTGAATTTGTGATAGGTGAACCTGTCAATATTCTTCTGTACTTACAAAGATTTTTTAATTTTAAAATATTTTTTGTTCTATTAGCTGTGGGTGTTTTTATTGTGGTAGACTCATCTATGGCCACCATAGCCTTATGTGAATTTAAAAATTTAGTAGCGAAAGTGGTAGCCTTTGGGTAAGAAAAAGCTTCTACATTCATAATTAAAATGTGGAAATCTGTACCAGTTGCGAATAAACTATTTAGTTTTTTTATTTGTGTAGGTGTAGAATTAGAGGTTTGCCATAACACAACTTTTTTCTCTATGTGATCTGGCATATGCGTAGGTATCTCACCTTCATACCAGTTTTTATAAACACCTTTTGGGGCAATTAAGAGAAGCCCATTTATCTCGCCTTTATTGTAAAGCATAGACGCATTGTCTATTAATACCTTAGATTTACCTGTACCCATTTCCATAAAATAGGCAAAATATTCTTTGTCCCAAGAACGTTCTAAAGCTTTTAACTGATGCGCATATGGCTTAGTTTTAAACTTATAATTCATGTTTACTTTTGCTTTCTAATTGCTATATATTACTTGAAAGATAAAAAGTCAATGTCAAAAGTTTATTTAATACAGGCTATACCGGGAACTAGTAAAGGAGAGCCTAAATATAATATTATCGGTGCACAAAAATATGGTGATATTGTGACAATGCTCCCAGAGTTTTCACAAATGATACATTCACCTGGCCCACTAGTTTTAAAACTTAGAACTCTTCTAAAAGATTTTAAAGAAGAAGATTATTTATTGTTGTCTGGAGATCCTGCAATAATTGGTGTTGCATGTTCTTTAGTTTCTGACATGACAAATGGTAAGTACAAACTTTTAAAATGGGATCGACAAGAAAAAACTTACTATTCAATAGAAATAAATATTTATCAAAAATAAGTTGACACCACTCTATTTGTGTATATACAGATAAGCGCGATATAAAAAATTATTAAACTATTAAACACATATGGAGAAAGATGACAATAGACTTACGTAAAGATGCACCTAATCAGGTGTCAAACGTCAACCCTGACGAACTCTCAAAAGAAATAAATACTCTTCAAGAAATACAACAAGAGATTACTAATCAAGAAAATAAATTAAAAGATTTAAAAGACAGAGAAAAATATTATGCAAACATAATAATTCCAGATCTGATGAACCAATTAAATTTAAAAACTTTAACATTAAAAGATGGATCACAGATAGCTGTAAAAAATATATTTGGTGCCTCTATAGTTGCAGAAAAAAAACCAGAGGCATTTGACTGGCTTCGAAAATCGGGAATGGGAGCGATTGTGAAAAACAATATCACAGTCAGATTCGGTCTCGACGAAGATAACAAGGCGGAGCAATATGCGACCCTTGCAAGAGGACAAGGTTATGAACCCGATCGGCAAGTAGCTGTTCATGCCGGAACCCTAAGAAATGCTCTGCAGGAGTTTCACGAAAAAGGTGGGGCCATACCTGCAGAGTTGTTTCACACGTTTGAAGGAAACCAAACGAAAATAAAAACCAAATAAACTACTAAACTAACAAACTAACAAGGAGTAAATATGGAAAAAGAAGTAGTAAAAAAGAATAGTGCAGGATCACTTGCAACTATAAATCTAAGATCAGACTCAGGTAAAGGTGCTGAAGAAATTAGATCGGATGATGTATCAACACCGATTCTTAAAATTCTACACCAACTTTCACCAGAGTGTAACGAAAGAGATCCTAAATACGTTGATGGTGCAAAGCCAGGCATGATATATGCAGCAGGCTTCACGAAACTAATTGACGGTAATGAAGGATTAGATGTAGTGATAGCACATTCTCAAACTAGATATCCAGAATGGCAGGAGCGAGGAGACAGTGCATCTGCTCCGGTTGGAACTCACATGGATATTCCGGCGGATGCTGTTGAAGAAAAAAATGGTAGATACAGATTACCAAATGGTAATTATGTAGAGAAGACTGCGTATTTTTATGTGTTAGCTATGGTTGACTCAGAACTAAAACCTGCAGTAATAGCCATGAGATCTTCTAATCTAACGCCAGCAAGAGAACTTAATAATTTAATCAAGAATCTTAGATTCTCAGATTCAGATGGTTCTTTTAATCCTGCTGCGTATGCTGCTGTTTACAATTTGAAAACTGTAGGCAAGACAGCTGGTAGTAAGAGTTGGCATGTTTACAAGCCATCAAGAGTTAGAAATCTTGATGTTGCAGAAAAAGCTGATGCAGAGATTTACGAAGTTGCACAACAACTTCAAAAGACTGTATCAAAAGGTTCTGCAAAGCCTCAGTATGAGAAGGCTCAAGCTAAACAAGATATAGTTTAACCGAGTACTTAATGAGTACACTTGCAAGCAAGGCGCCAAAGCGAGAGTGGAGGCGCCTTGATACAATTTAGAAAGTATTTTAGTGGTCTGCAAAGAGACTATGGTTTCTGTAATGTAGACAAAGGATATGTTGACCCTGATTCTGGTAAAATTAAATTTGATCCAGGTGATTATGGTTGGTCAAAAAGAAATATAACAGACGAAGATTATCAAGACCATTTAGATGGTAAGAAAGCCATCGGTATACAACCTTGTGATGATGATGCCAAAGCAAGCTTTGGTGCCATTGACGTGGATCCAAAAAATTACAAAAGTTTTAATTTAAAAAAATATTTAGATATTATTGAAAACAAAAATCTACCCGTGGTTCCCATAGAATCAAAAAGTGGTGGGCTTCACATTTATGTGTTTACAAAAGAAAGAGTGCCAGCAACCTTGATAAGAGAGTTTTTATCTAATCTTTTATTTTTATTCAAGTTACCACACAATACAGAAATATTTCCAAAGCAAACAAAACTAGGTGTTAATCAAAACAATGAGAAGACATCTGGTAGTTTTATAAATTTACCATACTACAAAAGTACAGAACGTAAAGCTTATAAAACAGATGGCAGTAAAATGGACTTAGATACTTTTATAAAAGTTGTTGAATTAAATTTACAAACAGAAAAAACATTAAGAGATATAGGATCTAAAAAAATAAAAGAAATAATCACTGGTGGGCCAGAGGAGTTCCATGATGGTCCCCCATGTTTACAAATGATATGCAAAGAGATACAGGAATCAAGCACCAAATTAAAAGATGAAAGAGACAGATTTTTATATAACTACATGGTGTTTGCAAAGAAAAAATATCCTGACAATTGGGAAGATAAAATTTTAGAAGCAGCTAGAAATTATATTATTTACGATACTGTTTGGGGTGATGGAAAAGTAAAAGAAAAAATAAAATATTGGAAGAATGAAACTAAAGGTTTTAAATGTAGTGATTTACCTATCTCTTCTTATTGTGCAAAGGGCACTTGTTTAAAAAGAAAGTTTGGTATTGGTAGTCATAGAAGCACAAGTTGGCCACAAGTTTCTGGTTTAATTAAGATGGATTACAAACCTGATCCAGAGTTTTTTATAAATGTAGATCTAGCAGATGGTAAAGTCGTACAGATACATGCTAAACATATTAAAAAAATAGCAGAGATGAAAGAGATGCGGGCATTGATAGCAGAACAAACACCAATATTCCCACCGATACTAAAACAAAATGAATATCAAACTATCTTAGATACTTTGTGGGCTAACATGGAAACAATTAAACCACCAGCTGGAACTAATCCTATGGACATGTTGAAGAAAGAATTATTTGATTTTGTTAACGGACCAAAAGCTGGAACCTATGCATCTTTTAAAACAGGGGCTGTTTTAGAAGACGATGGCTTTTACTATTTTATTTATGATAAATTTTATGATGAATTAAAAAGAGGGGACTGGACTAAGGAAAGAGCCAGAACGGCTACCATGATTAAACAATATTTTAATGGAGACTTTGATTGTAAAAAAAGATTTCCAAAAGGTGAGAACGAAGATTCTTTTCCGCCAATTAGAGTTTTAAAACTTCCTAAAGAAGGACTACAGAAAGATGAAATACCAGACGAACTTATAGAATCAGAAAACAAGGAGAATATAGTATGAAGACACCGAGTGTATGTATATCAATGCCTGCATATGACACAATGCAAGTTGGCACCTGTTTATCTTTAATAAAACTTATGGATAAATTTACTGCCGCAAAAATAAAAGCAACTGTTCAAACTTTTAAATGTCCATATGTTGCATATGGTAGAAATGTTTTAGCAGCTATGTTTTTAGAAACAGAATATGATTATCAATTAAATTTAGATGCGGACGTAGAATTTGAACCTGACGTAGTGGGTAGAATGATTATAGCTCAAAAAGACGCTATTTGTGTGCCTTATCGTAAAAAAACTCAAGATCAAACTTTAAAATTTTCTGTAGAGTTTGAAGACCCAACTGACATTTTAATAGATGAAAAAGGATTAGTTGAATTAACAAAAGGACCTGCAGGTTTAACTTTAGTGCATAGAAGAGTTTATGAAAAATTAATTAAAGACTATCCAAATCTAAAAATAAAACAAAAAGAAATAGTATCAGAGAAAGCTAACAAATATTTTTATAATTTTTGGGACACCACCTTTGATAAAAATGGAAACTGGTGGGGTGAAGATGTTAACTTTTGTAATTTAATTAGAAAATCTGGTTTTAAATTTTACGGAGTAGCTGACGGAGAAACCACGCACATTGGTAACTATGGATGGAAAGGACGTTTAACTGACACATTTAAAAAAGCCAATGGAAAAGATCAATAAAATTTTTGGTCCACCTGGAACAGGTAAGACTTATAGACTAATAAAAAGAGTTAAAGCTTACGTTAGAAAAGGTGTACCCTATCATAAGATAGGATACTTTGCTTTTACAAAAAAAGCTGCGGCAGAAGCTAGGAGTAGAATTGGTGTATCTGAATCTAAAGTTCCATACTTTCAAACTTTACATGCTTTTTGTTATCACCTGCTAGGTTTGAGTGATGAAGACATTATGCAACCATATCACTACGAAGAGTTGGGTAAACAACTAGGAATACGAGTTTCTTTTTCAGATAAATATAACGAAGAAGAAACACATTTTTTAACTTGTAATAATCCATACTTTCAGATGATACAAAGATCTATTAACAAAGATATAGATATTAGAAAAGAGTTTGACAGAAACGAACATGATAGAAAAGAAATAGATTGGGATACGCTAAAACATATTTCAATAAATTTAAAAAAATATAAACAAAATAATCAACTAGTGGATTTTAATGACATGATAAAAAGAGTAATAGACTCAGATAAAATACCACAATTTAAAGCCATATTTATAGATGAGGCACAGGATCTATCTCCACTACAATGGAAATTATACGATAAATTAAAAGACCACACAGAGCACATGTATCTAGCAGGTGATGATGATCAAGCTATCTTTGCGTGGGCTGGTGCAGATGTTAAAAGATTTGTAGAGGAACCTGCAAAAGAAATAGTTTTAAGACAATCAAGAAGAGTATCAGTGTCCGTGCAACTAGAATCTAATTTTCCAATAATGAAAATACAAGGTGTTAGAAAATACAAATACTACGATTCCAGAGATTATGAAGGAGATTGTCAAACGATAGCTGATATTAATCAAGTAGACTTGACAAAAGGTAAATGGTTAATTCTTACTAGAACTAAATCTAACCTATTGCAAATAATGAAAGATTTAAAAAATAAAAATTATTATTATCAAAGTAACAAAGGTAAAAGTTTTAAAGTTGGTTTGTACAAAGCTGCTGTGGCTTACACTAAATGGAGAAACGAAGGTGAGCTAGATGAAAAAGAAATACAAGAAGTTAAAGACTACATACCAAATGGTGATTGGGATGATAAGATTCCATGGTTTGATAAATTTGTCGAAGACCAAAAAGAAATTCTATACTTACGTAATCTTTTATCAACAAACGAAAAGCTAGATGAACCTGCTAGAATTTGGTTATCAACTATTCATGCAGCAAAAGGTGGAGAAGGAGATAATGTAATTTTATCCATGCACCAGGGATCAAAAGTTAAAAAAGGCATTAGTTTAAGTGTTGACAAACAAGATGAGGAGCATAGAGTGTGGTATGTGGGCATTACAAGAGCACGTAATAATCTATACAAATTAAAAGCAAAAAAGAAAATAAAGGAATATCAACTATGACAACAAAAGATATATTTGAGGAAGCGTTTCCTCAATACACTCAGGTGGGTGGAAATCATTATACTAAGTTTCCTATACAACCTTATGAGTTTATTTCAAAAAACAATTTGTCGTTTTTTCAGGGGAACGTTATAAAATACGTTTGCCGCTATGAACGTAAAGGCGGAACAGAAGACATAAAGAAGATAATACATTATTGTCAACTAGAATTACTTAAAATAAAAGACGAAAAGAAAAAATGATTATACCACAAACTGAGTGGGTGCAACCAACAGAGTATCCTGATCTTAGATCTTACGATGAAATTGCAATAGACTTAGAGACTAGAGATCCTGATTTAAAATTAAAAGGCTCTGGCTCTGTGGTTGGTAATGGTGAGATAGTTGGTATTTCTGTAGCCACTTATAATGAAAGTTGGTATTTTCCTATAGCTCACGCATCTGGTCCTAACATGGATCGAAAGAAAACTTTAGAATGGTTTAAAGATATTTTAGATTGTCCAGCTACTAAAATATTTCACAACGCCATGTATGACGTTAGTTGGATACGTAGTTTAGGCCTAAATATCAATGGTTTAGTGGTTGATACCATGATTGCATGTTCTTTATTAGATGAAAACAGATTTTCATACACACTAAATACTTTATCTTGGCATTTTCTAAACGAGGGTAAAAATGAAAGAGCTTTGTTAGAAGCAGCAAAGCAAAGAGGGTTAGATGCTAAAGCAGATATGTGGAAACTACCAGCGCAAGAAGTTGGAGCATACGCTGAAAAAGATGCAGAGTTAACTTTTAAATTATGGCAACATGTAAAAAAATTAATAATAGAACAAGACCTACAATCTATATTTAATCTTGAGACAGATCTTTTTCCTTGTTTAGTTGATATGCGGTTCCTCGGAGTTCGTGTAGACGTTCACAGAGCCAGTCAATTAAAAAAAGAATTAACCACCAAAGAAGAACGCCTAATACACCAAGTGAAAATAGAAACAGGAATAGATACTCAGATATGGGCTGCCCGATCGATCGCCAAAGTTTTTGACAAACTAAAATTATCTTACGAGAGAACTGCAAAATCTGGTGAGCCTTCATTTACAAAAAACTTCCTGTCTAATCATAAAAATCCAATCATACAAAAGATAGCAGAGGCTAGAAAGATAAACAAGGTTAACACAACATTTATTGACACTATTTTAAAACATGAATATCGAGGTAGAATACATGCAGAAATAAATCAAATTAGATCTGACGATGGTGGAACGGTCACTGGTAGATTTAGTTATTCTAATCCTAATCTACAACAAATACCTGCAAGGGATCCGGATACAGGGCCTTTAATTAGATCTTTATTTATACCTGAGAAAGGGTGTGAGTGGGGTTGTTTTGACTACTCGCAACAGGAACCAAGACTTGTTGCACACTATGCACTAAGATATGGATTAGCTTCTGTTAATCCAATAGCTGATTCTTACGATACTGATCCATCAACAGACTTTCATAAAATAGTTGCTGAGATGGCAGAGATACCTAGAGATCAGGCCAAAGTAATTAATTTAGGTTTGTTTTATGGTATGGGTAAAGCAAAGCTACAAGCAGAGTTAGGCGTAAGTAAATACAAAGCAGAGGAGCTGTTTAATAAATATCACAGCAAAGTTCCATTTGTAAAACAATTAATGAACGAAGTTATGAAAGCTGCTTCTAACAGAGGACAAATAAAAACTTTATTAAATAGACGTTGTCGTTTTCCAAAATATGAACCTATACTTCGTGGATCAGACTGGGGTAAATATGTTCCACCAGAAGATCAAGAACGTATGGAAGATTTACAAAAGATGGGTCCTTATTTAAAAGATGATGAAGGTGAATTGTTAAAAGATAAAGATGGTAATGTAAAAACAAATTATTGGCACAACAATCCTACACGTAGAGCTTTTACATACAAAGCTTTAAATAAATTAATTCAAGGTAGTGCAGCTGATATGACAAAGAAAGCTATGTTGGAATTACATAGAGAAGGCATCACACCACACATTCAGGTTCACGATGAATTAGACATATCAATACCTAACAAAGTTATAGCGGACAAAGTAAAAGATATTATGGAAAATGCAGTTGATCTTAAAATACCAAACAAAGTAGATTATGAATCTGGTCCTAACTGGGGGTCAATAAAATAATGTTATTGATAGATACATATCTTGATAAAAGTAAAATACATGGAGTGGGAGTCTTTGCAAAAGAAAATGCAAAGAAAGGTGAAAAAATAAAAGAAGTTAGACCTGAATTTGAAATAGAATTTAACAGTGAAAACTTGCCACGTATGCCTCTAGCTCTTGCTAAGTTTATCGACACACATTCCTACGAAAGAGAGTTAGGATCTAAAATGTTTGTTATGGGCATCGATAATGAAAAATATTTAAATCATAGTACTGATCCTAGTGTAAATGATGATGGCATTGCGTTAAAAGATATAAACATAGGTGACGAAATAACGATAGACTACAGAGACTTTGATGATAGTATGCAAGCATGGCTTACTTAAATGCAAACATACCAGCAACTTATGCACAAATAAGAAGGGAGTTTTTATATGACTTACAAAAACATCATGGAGAAGTTGAAGATTGTATTATCTTCGGTGTATCTGCTCTTGAAGGCCGGGCTCTTTTATTCCATGCGATTATGGAGAATGGGGCTGTCTTTTATCGTCTCCCGATATCTGCCTTCATACAGAGAGGTTTTAGACCGGAAGATGTTCCTAAACGTAGACTTGATGAACTTCAGTTATGGAATTGTTTTAGCTATTATCCTGCTGTTACTAGTTGGGATTTTTTAGTTTCACAATCAGGTAAATACATTGGTAAAGATAAAAAATGGCATAGAGGAAAATATTTATTTACTATTGACTTTGCACACCCAGACGCTAACATCATAGATACTGATCATTCAGAGATACCGCACGAACACAAGTGCGCTCACATACTTGCATTAAATGATGGCAATTATGCTGCACAACCAAACAACAGATTAATTTGGGATATACCCTCTTTTACAGTTAAAAAGACTGTGCCTGATTGGAAAGTGCAAACAACAGAGTGGAACGTAGAGGACTCTGGACAGTGGATTACTGAAGATACTGACAATTTTTTCTACGAAATTGAGGAGAAAAAACATGATTAACATTTGTGTAGATTGTGGACATAGACACAGAGGTGTTATAGAATGTAACTATTGTGATTGTGGACACACACCACTAATTATGACGGAGGACAATATGGTAAAAAAAATTATAAAATGGATTTGGAAAATTATTTGTTGGCCATTCAAAAAAATACATCAATGGTTAACAGCTTCTTTACCAAAGTAATTTATGAGTAAGAAACCATTAAACATATCGGAAGAGGCAGCCGTGCAGATGCCTATGAAGACGGTTGCCTCGCTGATCGTCATCGTAGCACTCGGCACGATGGGTTATTTTCAAATTATAGAACGTCTCAATGTTGCAGATACTCGTATACAGATAATGGAGAAAGATCTTGAAGAGAATACAGAGTTTAGAATAAAGTGGCCACGTGGACAACTAGGATCACTGCCCGCTGATTCTGAGCAGTTCATGATGATCGAAGATCTTTATAAGACCACAGACAAGTTAAACAAACACATAGAAAACATGGCGTTGAACAAAGTCAACATAGAGTTTTTAAGAAAACAAATGGACAAAGTATTAGAAGATATAGAAAATTTAAAAGATGCTAATCGTGAGATTGGTTATAAAAATGGGAGTTATTCACAATGAAAACAGAACTTGTAGTTGCTTTACTTTTAATAATGAACAATGAAATTGTAGAGCATAGAATACAGCCTGAAGGAATGGCTCAATGTCTCCGAAGAAAACGCCACGCAGAACGTGACTATCATCCAGGCGTACAGCACCGATGTCTAAAGTCTAAAGCAGAATTAGAACAAAACATCGATGGATCTTGGTATATCAGAAAGTTGATATTAGATTAATGAACCGCAAAGCATTTAAAAATTTATCTTTCATAAATAAATTTGCACAAAAATTAAGAGATGCAAGGTTTTATCAACGTAGAAAAGATAGTAAAAAAATATATAATAGGAAAAAAATAAAACATGAATCTTTCGCGTAATTTCACTTTATCAGAACTAACTAAATCAGACACTGCTATACGTAAGGGCATCAATAACAATCCTAACGCAGAACAAATAGAAAAACTAAAAGCCTTGTGTGAAAATATTCTCCAGCCAGTCCGAGATCATTTTGGCAGAGTCAAGGTGACGAGCGGATTTCGTAGCGTAGAATTATGCATGGCTATCGGTAGCTCTGCAAATTCACAGCATGCCAAGGCCGAGGCCGCAGACTTCGAAGTAATCGGAACAGACAACGCTGAACTTTTTGATTGGATAAAAAATAACCTAACGCCAGATCAACTCATCCTCGAGTTCTATACTCCGGGTGAACCTAATAGCGGGTGGATTCACTGCAGCTGGGTAGCTGATCAACCAAGAGCATCATTTTTACATGCATACAGATCTGAAGGTAAAACAAAATACAAACCTATACTAGGTTCAGCAAGAGATGTGATATGAAAAAATTACACTTTAATTTTCAAAACGTTGATACCGTACAAGGAACCTGTCCACACTGTGAAGAAGAAGTTATTCTAGTTGCGATAGTCACAGAGTTTTATAGATGTGTAAACTGTGGAGCAGACACCAAGCAGCACATAAACGGAAAAATATCTTACATTCAATTGACAGAAGGTGATAAAGATTGGTTGAGAAAAAATGGCCAAACGGAAGTTTAAAAATTTTATACCAAGACCAAAGCCTCGTAAACGTCCAAGACGTCATTCAAAGTCACTAAATAAACATAAAAAAAGATCGTATAAACCTTACAATCGTCAGGGCAGACCTCAGTAATCCGTTAAGAAGAGGTGCCTTTTTCTTCAGAGTTTAAAGGTGTGCAATAAAACTTGATATGCATCATGGTTTTGTTTACATCCTCTTTGCCTACTTTATGTATTTTATCTGCAGATTCTGCATAACCAACCAATAAACAATCATATAAATTATCAAATTTTTCAGGCCATACTTTAGGGGGTAAACACCCTATACCTTCTACACCTGAACAAATCATTAAAGTTAGTAAAAATTTCATTTGACACCTATTGTAATATTTGTATATTATCCTATATGATCGTATACAAAGAAAGGATATACTAATTTATGGACATAAGCAAATATAAAAGTCTCGCAGTCGATCATGACTGCTATAACAAAATCGAACAGATGACCAAGCTTCTGGCACCAGGGGTCACTTTATCACGGGCACAGGTTATTCGAATGCTAGTTGAAAAGGAGGCAAAGAAACTTAATGGCAAAGTTAAGTTTACTTCCAAGGGCCGTTAATTTATTAGGTGAAACATTAGACGCAGAAAGAAATCTGTGGAGAAATGTTATCATTATAGCTTTTGAAGATGCTTTAGGAAAGCATTGGAGAAACAAAAGTTATGGTCTACCCAAAGGTAATAATTCTGAAAGAGCAAGAGCATGGTTTACAGAACCTAATCGAGATTTTGCATTAGTTTGTCAATACGCTGGTTTCGATCATGAGTACGTAAGAGAGAAAGCAATTAAATTTTTTAAGGAGAAAGAAAATGAAGAAAAAAATATGCCCAAGGTGCACTGGGAATGGTTACATAAAAGTGAAAGAGAAGGTGACCTGGCCTAGTAAAGAAAGAGAAATAGTTGTACAATGCAGTATGTGTAACTCGGAAGGAGAAATAGAAGATGGTAATGGACGATCGGGGACCGTTGGATCTGACAAGAAGAATTGAAGATCTAGAAAAACAAAAAAAGATTTTACAATCTGCATGTAGACGTGCAGGTAAAACAATTAAAAAACTTCAAAACGAAGTGGAAAGGAAACATAATGAGTTTAAAAAGATCAATGATTAGTGCTTTACGTGCTAAGTATGAAGCTGAAATAGAAATGGCGGATACTACTATAAATATTTATTTAAATAATAGTGTTGGTATTGGTGAGCATCCACAACACCTAGAGGAAATAGATAAACAAATAGATAAGATTGCACAAGCAAAAGAAAAAATACAAGTGTTAGAAGACTTTGAACCAAACACTGGAACAAAAATTTAATGGATCATACAGAAGCCATCGTAGACATACATGGCATAGTCAGAGAACCTTTTATTGAAAGAATGATACCTTTTATAAAACACAAAGCTAAAAACCAAATGGAGATTAGCAACAAGGTAGATAAAAATGTAAGAAATGTTTTAGGATATAATCTTAAATCTACCACACCTACTGACACATTCTATTTTAATTACGTGCGAAAAGAAATAGAAAGACTGTATTACTATTATAAAATAAAATTTCCTTTGCTAGAAACAACAAGACTGGATCAAATAGATCTATTAAAGTATAAACCAGGTGGTAAGTATAGCACTCATACAGACGCTAATTCTATAACACACAGACACGTCAGTGTTATAATTAATTTAAATAATAATTACCAAGGTGGTGAGTTGGTATTTACAAATCAAAAGAATGAAGAAGTCAAAAAAATAAATTTACAAAAAGGATCGATAGTATTTTTTCCAAGTAATTTTCTATACCCGCATGGAATATTACCAATAACTAAAGGGAACAGATACAGTATAGTTGCATGGCTACATTAGATTATAAAATAATTAAAAATTTTTTTGATGAGAATGAATTATCATTATTACAAAAGTATTGTGATAAAAAAATAGAAGAGGGCAATAACACAATAGACGATTATTCTTTCTCTCCTAGTTGGTATGATGATACGTTAATGACATCTATTTTAGAAACAAAATTAAAATTAGTTGAAGAAGCCTCCGATAAAAAATTATTACCTACATACGCCTACTGGCGTTACTATGTATTTGGTGGAGATTTGAAAAAACACACTGACCGACCTGCGTGTGAAATATCTGTAACTTCTTGCATAAAAAAATTAGATAACTGGTCTTTGTTAATAGAGAATGCCATAATAGAATTAGGAGAAGGCGACGCTTTACTGTACGCTGGGTGTGTTCATGAGCATGGTAGACCGGGGGTTTACAAAGGAAATGGCCTAGCACAAGCTTTTTTTCACTATGTAGAAAAAGATGGAGTTTTTTCTCATCATGCGTATGATAATTTTTCAAAGATTCGTAGAAAAACTTACGCTGATGGAGACAGAGAAATAAAGAAAGGATTAAGAAAAGAATATGATCAAAGGAGATAGTGCAGAGTATAAATTGTTAGCAAAGTGGGTAAACCAATTATCGGTTACTGACTTTACAGTAAGTGTAGAAATAGGAGTGCGTCAGGGTTATAGCACTCAGGTTATAATGGAAAATGTTGTGGGGCCTAACTTTCACATTGGAATAGATCCTTACGGGGATATTAAATACAAACATGTTGATCCTAAAGAAGGTTACGAACCTTATTGGAAAGATGCAAAGGGTCAAATCATGGTTGACTTTGATGGCAGTTTTAAAGTTCCTACATATCCAAACACAATGAAACAAGATTTTTTAGGAGCTTTTAAAAAACATGAAAACTTTATTCTATACCAACTAGAAGACATAGAATACTTCAACGCATTTGGTGGAGGAGTTCCTCTATATTATGGAGGCACAAAAAAGATTGTTAATACATACGACTTTGTTTTCTTTGACGGCCCACATACAACGGACGCTGTCATGAACGAAGCTATGTTTTTTGCAAATAGAAGTAGAATCGGCACACGTTTTGTGTTTGATGATCACGATACTTACAGAATGGATTTGATTTCACATGCACTTACATTCTATGGGTTTAAAACAATAGAACTAGGAGATACTAAAATATGCTTAGAGAGGCAGACTTAGCTTATATCGCTGGATTGTTTGATGGAGAAGGCAGTATCCAATACAAACAGTACATGCGAAAGCGAACACACAACAGCAAAGCTTACCCAACTTGGGCGATTAGAATGGAAATTGCAATGACAGATAAGTCTGTATTATTGTGGCTTTGTGAAACTTTAGGTACCGGAACGGTACATTCTCGTAAAGTTAGACCGGGTAGAAAAAAACAATGGCGTTGGCGTTGCAGCCACCGGCAAGCTTACTATGTAGCACGACTTCTATGGCCGTACATACATATAAAAATAGAAGGCATACAAAAAATAATAGAACACTATTCAAAACATGTTTTGATGAATGGTAACATAGTTAATTTAAAAGAATACAAGGAGGCGATGAGTTTAGAATGACATTTTATCATGGACTAGGATTATTTTTACTTGGCATGTTTGGTATATTGATTGCCATGTTTGTGACATATTTTGTTGTAAAAAGATTAGAACATAATTTACACAAAAGAAAGCCAAAAAGATTTGAGGATTTAGAATGATTTGGAACGGAACCCCAAAGTTTAATTACGTGCCAGCTCCACGTAAAACGACAAAAGAAAAAAGAACCTACAGCGCTGAGGGTGAAGACTTGCCTTCAGTCACCACTATACTACAAGCAACCAAAGATCGTGAGGCTCTTCAAAAGCTGGCAGCATGGCGGCAAAGGGAAGGCGAAAAAAAGGCAGATGAGATCCGTGATAATGCAGCTGCAAGGGGCACGATTATGCATAGAATATTGGAAGGCTACCTAAAAGGTCAAGGCCACATGGATCTTACTGACTTAGGTGTTGAAGCAGGCACCATGGCTCAAAACATCATTGATGCTGGGCTATTCAGGCCCTTAGAAGAGGTTTATGGGGTTGAGGTACCTTTGTACTACCCCGGACTGTATGGGGGTACTTCTGACGTCGTTGGTATCTATGATAACAAAGAAGCCATAATAGATTTTAAACAAAGCAATGGTTGGAAAAAACGTGAGTGGATAGGCGATTATTTCGTGCAATGTGTAGCCTATGCCATGGCCCATAACGAATTATACAAGACTAACATACAATCTGGAGTGATTCTAATTAGCCAACGTAACGGAAAAGTCTATAAATACGACTGTTTTGGGACGGAATGGGAGCATCACAAGATGGATTGGTTAAGAAGAGTAGATGCATACTACAAGCAACAGGCACCTGGGGCCATAGTACCTAATTTATCTAAAACATAAAAAAAATAATTATGAGAGACAAGAGCATGGAACAATGGAACAATCGATTTAAACTGTTGATATTATTGAACAATATGCTGCTACAATCGTGTTACAACGTGCTACAAGCTGCTACAGGGATTTTCCCTTCGCGCGCGTGTAATAAAGGTTTTTACAAAACCCTGTTTACATTTTATAAACCCTATGGAAGCCATGATAGCAAAGAAGTCAAAATACAAATCAGTAGTCATTAAAAAGAAAAGATATTATTTTTACAAAATCACGTGGAAAGACATCACAGGTGACGCTGGGCACAGTGCAGCTCACGAGTTTGCAGGCATGATGCCATCAGTAATGGTAACTCACGCTTATGTTTTTAATAAAGATAAACACAATGTCAGGACGTTTGCAAGTTATGAAATTAATGATGAGTTATTCTCCGACAGGAATGTCTTCCCCGTCGGTTGCATCGTTAAGATGGAGAGAATCTTGTTGTGAATCTTTTTGTTGTAGATTTTTATTTGTATTTTGTTTCGGCTCTTCTTTTACTTTCTCTTTTAACTCTTCAACTGTTACACCTTCTAAGATGGGTGAATAGTCGTCAATTATTTGTTTCATCCTTGATTCTAATTCTTCTGTCGTTAGGTCTTCTAGCTTACCAGTACGGATTATCTTTTGTTCTATATATAGACCAGCCGCTTTTCCTCGGGCAACTTCTGCATTGACGGAGGCCGACCACGCTCCTTTTTTAAGAGCAGCATCTCTGATTTTTGCTAGCTCTCCAATATGTTTATCGTAAGTGACTTCGTATTTCTTTTGCCACTCTTCTCTTAACTTACCGATGTAGTCCACCACCAACGGGTATAGTTGTGGGTTTTGTAGTTTGCTGGCGTATTGTCTTGCAGAGTCTTTACTAAACCCTGCATCCACTGCACATTCTGTAGCCGTTTTACGACCCTCGTTTGTTACCAGCTCGTATGCAAACTTCATTTGTTGTTCTGTTAATTTTTTAGGTAGGCCCATACTTGCTATTTAGTACAACTTAGACTATAAATCAACCAATGTTTACTGGAAAGATATTAAGACAAGCCCTGGATAAATTTATGAAAGGTGAGGTAGCTAAGAACGCAAAGGTCAATGTTTGCTTACCAAACGGTGAATTGTACGATATCAAAGATATAAGTTTGATGGAGAATAAATTAATTGGTGTTCGAGAGTCACATAGATTAGTCATAACAATTACGCCGGAGGTCTGGCAATCAGGCAAAGTAATTAAAAAACTGTGAAGTTAGCTTATTCTATACCTGGAAAGATTTGGTGGATACATAATTTTTTAAATGAAGACATGTATAAAGGTATACACAATGCCATTATACGAGANAGAAACAATATAAATCTACACTCTGTAGATAAAGTTTGGGGTAAAGATTTGCTAGAGAATATCTCTCCACCTAAAAGAGTTGAAGTTAATAATTATCCACCTTTTGAAGAATTAAAACAGTTAGTAAAAGATAACCCATACTTTCGTTTCCCTGAGTTAACTTATATGTCTACTACCATTCATTACATGACTAAAAACACAGGTATTCAATGGCACAATGATGGCAAATGGAAATATGGAGCCACGTATTATCTTAATCGTAGATGGAATAGAAACTGGGGCGGTGAGTTTATGTTTATGGACGGAACGGGTGCAGGTTTTGTGCCACTCGTTTCTAATTCTATGGTTATAGTAAAAGCTCCGATCGAACACAAAGTAAACCAGATACTCAGCCCGGTCATGCCTAGATTATCTGTACAAATTTTTATGAAATGACTTTACAATTTTTTAGGATGTAGTAGTGAAACCAGAACGAAAACTTTGGCATGATCTTAAACAAAAAACACCTAACATTTCTTGGACTAGAATTGAAAACTCTGTCTCTTTTGGTACTCCCGATCTATTGGGCTATAATAATTCTGGCACCTTTTTTACAGTCGAATTAAAAGTAACAAGAGGAAACAAGGTTAAGCTCTCACCACATCAATTAGCGTTTCATGTGAAACATCCAAACAATACATTTGTGCTAGTTAAGGCCCTCTCCCTTAACTCAGTAAAACTTTATGAGGGGAAGGTAATCAAGGAGCTTGATGCTTGTGGCTTGAAGCTTGAAGCTTGTGAATCAGGGCTTGAAGCTTGCTGCTTGAGGCTTGAGTCCCTGGCTTGACGCTTGTGGCTTGCTGCTTGAAGCTTGCGGCTTGAGGCCCGGACCAGGGCGCACGCCCTGAGACTCCGTCGAGTCGTCGTAGCTAATGGCCTGATCCGATTTATTACGCGAGCGTAATTCTTTATAATACTTTGGATGTTTAAATACAAATGTCATTTTAATGTTTACCGTAACTAACATTTTTTATACCACGGTCCCAGCATTGTCTACAATCTTTGCACTCGTTACCCTGCTTTGATGCCGGGCAGCTGTGGCTATTATCTGTTGTGACTGTGCTGGTCCATGGCCAGAAAGATACTGGTCCCTGGTCAACCATATGTGAGCTGAACCTTATCACCAGATTACGGGGTACTTCGTTAATCTTGACACGCTTAAGGATCTGAGCTTCACGGGTTGGCAGCCAATGCTTGGTGCCAGGTGTTGACCTGCAAACCCTGAATATATTCTGTAAGTGCTCCAGCGATTGCAAGTCGCCGCTGTCGTGCCATCTAAATTCTTTATGTGGTTTTATTAATTGTATCATTGCATCAACCCAGCCCGGATGCTGAAGAGCTTCAAGCCTTCGTTCCATTGCTGACTTAACATTATTAAATCTATATCTACCCTTCAAAGCATAACAGCCATAACAGACTGAGCCCTTCACCTGCGCCAGCTTCTGTCCCGTTATGCATTTATAGGCTGGCAGGTTATACGCCGGTCCGGGCATCTTGCTTGGCTTGCTCAGTCCTCCAACTATTTTTTCTAATTCTTTCTTTAACATATATCTTATATAATCCTATACCCTTCAAATGTCAAGCCGCTTGTGGCTTGACGCTTGACGCTTGCGGCTTGTGGCTCCCGGCCAAGACCAATTGACCACTGATCCCAGGTCCCTTGCCGCAGGTGGCAACCAAGGGACCAGGGATCAGCTTTGCCAGATCATATCTTACAACGGGTAAACCCCCGTATTGAAGCGCAGCTGATCCCCGGTTACTTGCCCTACAAAAGGCCTATTTCAAGCAAGCAACCAGGGATCAGTTCTGGCAGTCACTGCACGAAGACGGCATAATGCGGTGTGACGTACAGCACAACCAGAAGTTGTTCCCGTAAGTTTGAGTTTTTAATTCCGTATACTTACAAAAGGGAATATGTCCTATATAATACTTGACAATCCCATTGTCAAGTGTTAATAATAATTAATTAACAGAAAGGCATAAATGCAAAAACAAAAAAGAATAACTCTTAATAGTGAAAAAAGAACTGCAATAGCAAATGTATTTCAATCTCACTTTGAGAGAGAAGAAAGTCCTGTAATGAAAAAATATTACAAGGCAAAAGAAACTTACAATACTATGCGACAACACATGAAAATCTTTGTTGAAAAAATTGTAAGAAATCAACAACCAATAGAAGATGTTGAAACTATCAGATCAATGATAAAAAAATATGATAGTGCAGGTGGACAACTTTACGAAGATAATTGCTTTGTCTTTAAACATCACTATACAAAAGTAGATAGTGAGGGCAACGAAATAAACGATTATGATACTTGCCATGTTAAATTTGGTTTAGGTCATAAATTTGGTAATGCTTATTATCGTGATGATATGAAAGCAAAAAATCTTGATCCTGATTANTATTATCGTTGGGNTAGAGAAGATAGAAGAAACCCAAGATTTTATGAATGCGAAACTGCGTCAGAAAAATTTTTGGGAATAAGAACTTCTTCCAATGATGATAAATCTGTAATCACTCCAAAATCAGAATGGGATAGTGATTTTCAGTTATGGGTTATTGGAACTTCTTATTGTCATACAAGAGAGTTTAAAGTTGATGAAGATACTTTTAACGTCTTGAAACAATTCAATGACGTAAGAGAAAACTTAATCTTGTGCCATGAAAAAATCTTCGACTACGTTGAAGATAAAATGAAGAAGTTAAGATTAGGTTTAAAGTCTTATAGATATTTCGACCAAGCTAAATCTCTTGCTGATAAGTTAGGCATAGCTTTAAATGAAAGTATATTGAATGAAAGTAGTAGTCTTGCATTATCAGTTTATAGTCCTGAGAACTTGGCTAGTCTTTTAGAAGATAAGGTTGAAATGACTAGAGAAGAAAAAATTGCTATGTTCAGAAATCAACAAGTTTCTGTAAATTAGTGATTGACAATGGGACTATCTTTATATAGGATAGTCCCATAACAGAAAGGTAGAAATGCAAAACAACAAACAATTTAAAATTACTTTTTGGGCTAAGAAACACAAAAAGCATATAACAAGAAACGCAAAGTGGACAGAACTTTGTAGAAAGTTTACATCTAAATCTGGTGTACCTTGCATAACTTATTATGATTTAGATAGTCAAGGTTATAGAACCGCAACCACAAATTGGAGTATAAGGTAATGGCTTATCAATGGTGTCATGGTCCTAAGTGTCATACCAATAGAACTCAGGATAGAATTAGAGGTGTTAAAGGCAACAAGGTTTTGAGAACTAGAAAAATAACNGAGACGCGTTGGAACAAGGATAATATTTGGTCTGTGTTTTGTAGTCAAGGTTGTTATACTGATTTCTTTTATAAACATTGGGCGGCTGTCATTGCAATAGCCCCAAGGACCGAGCCTTTAGAAACTCCGATTGAAGTGAAACAAGTAGAACGTGAGGGTATTCAATATCGTCATGGTCCTGACGGATATGTAAGAGTTCCACATACTTACGTTTCAAAAGAAATAGTTGACAAGCCTACTGATGATGTAATAGGATAATCCCATATGAAAAAAATAAAAGTAAATACAGACGCTAACGAATTTAAGATCGTTAGTGACTCTAAAGATGAGCCGACTTTAGAGTCGGCTCAAAAATTTGTTGGTGGTCGTGTTGAGGGAATTACATTCCCTAACGGGGACTATTTAATAATAAACGAAGAGGGCAAACTAAACGGTTTGCCTTTTAACCCTGANGCAACTGCGCTTTGGCGTGCAACATTTACAAAAGATAAATATCTATTTGGTTATGATGACTTTGTTGTTGGTCCTGCAATCTTGATCAAGGCAAAAGCGCTTAAGCGTTGGGCAGCGTAACCTANCTACCCTGGGACCATAGTGGTCCCAGGACCTTTTACAATTTTAAGAATTACTAAAAAAGTTTTTTGGGGTCTAGACAAGGGGTCCCACAACCTACACTAGATTTGCTGGATTTTTAAATAGATAGTGGTAAAATACTTTGCAAGTTTCAAAATAACTTGTAAAAAAATTTTGCAAAAAATTTTTATGAATGAAAAATTTATACAGAATCTAAACAAGCTACCACCTGATATACGAAGGCAGTTTTCACTATTGATGAATCAGTATGGTGAAAAGAAAAAACAATCTAATATTCAAAGTGATTTTTTATCTTTTGTAAAACATGTTTGGCCTGATTTTATAGAAGGCAAACATCACAAAAGAATAGCTGACAAGTTTAATAAACTTGCTGAAGGTAAAATAAAAAGATTAATAATTAATATGCCACCGAGGCATACTAAATCTGAATTTGGATCTTACCTGCTTCCTGCATGGATGGTTGGTAAAAATCCTAAATTAAAAATTATCCAATCCACTAACACGACCGAGTTATCAGTGCGGTTTGGTCGTAAAGCAAAAGCTCTGATTGATTCTCCTGAATTTCAACAAGTGTTTAAGACAAAGCTCAGAGAAGATTCTCAGGCTGCTGGTAAGTGGGAGACCGCCCAAGGAGGTGAGTATTATGCAGCGGGTGTAGGATCGGCGATAACTGGAAGAGGTGCAGACCTTTTGATTATTGACGATCCACACTCAGAACAAGATGCCATGAACAATCAAGCCTTGGACAGAACCTACGAGTGGTACACATCTGGACCAAGACAACGTTTGCAACCAGGTGGTGCCATATTATTAATCATGACACGTTGGAATGAAAAAGATCTGACTGGTAGATTATTAAACGCACAGAAAGAAGTTAAAGCTGATCAGTGGGAGATTGTAGAGTTTCCTGCTATCATGCCATCGGGTAAACCTGTATGGCCAGAGTTTTGGTCTATAAAAGATTTAGAATCCGTAAAAGCTTCGATACCATTATCAAAGTGGAACGCACAATACATGCAGAATCCTACATCCGAAGAAGGAGCTTTGATAAAAAGAGAATGGTGGAGAGATTGGGAGGACGAAGACATGCCGGCCTTGCAACACGTTATACAATCTTACGATACAGCTTTTATGAAAAAAGAATCTGCCGATTATTCTGCAATAACAACCTGGGGTGTCTTTCAACCAACAGAAGATGACCCGCCTAATTTAATTTTAGTAGATGCCATCAAAGGTAGATACGAGTTTCCTGAGTTAAGACGTATTGCACTCGAACAATATGGCTACTGGAACCCTGAAACAGTTATTGTTGAAAGTAAGGCATCTGGTCTACCTCTAACATATGAGTTGCGTAAAATGGGAATTCCTGTTATAAATTTTACACCTAGTCGAGGCAACGATAAGCACACTAGAGTAAACGCAGTTTCTCCGCTGTTTGAGTCTGGGAGAATATGGGCGCCCAAAGAAATGGAGTATGCACAGGAGGTCATTGAGGAATGCGCAGCTTTTCCTTATGGTGATCACGATGACTTAGTAGACTCTATGACTCAAGCTGTTATGAGATTTAGACAAGGTGGTTTGATAGAGCATCCTGAAGATTACAAAGAGGACCCTGTAGAACCCAAACAAAGGACGTATTATTAATGGGACCAATGATAAGATTTTTACAGGCAGTCAGAAGACTAGCAAAACTAGGTGTTAAAAAAGAAGACATCTTAGAATTTGGTAGAAGAGAGTTTGGTGAAATAACTGATCTTCTTAGAAAACAAATAGATGATGTATACGATAGGTTCAAGAGCCCTGGATCAGGAACCAAGCAACCTGGTGAAGTTGTAGATATTAAAACAAAAGAAAAAATCACAGACGAATTTAATTTAACAGAAGATGACCCAATGGGTGATCTAGAGAAAATTGTAAAAGGTGAGGGACAAACAGGTCTTCCTAAAAAAGGCCCTGAAGAGTTCGCTACTAGACAAGAATATAAAAAATATTTAGACGAAGTATTAGGACCAGACGATGATGTTTTTGGAAATCCGATAAAAGAAGACTTGTTAAAAAAGTTTGATAAAGTAGATGTTAAAAATGTTACTCCTAAAGATGAAGGTATAGGATCTCTTGTAGAACCGGAAGATAGAGCAGAAACATTTTTAAAAACAGATGAAGAAAGAACAGCACTAGGTTTTCCAAATAGAAGACAAGAAGGTATTGTTAGAACAGGTGCGAGAGAGATTCTATCCTCAAAAGGTATTAGCGTAGACAAAGGAGATCCCATAGATAAATTTAGAATGATATTTGGTGATGACGCATTAGAGATGTTAGATAACATATCTGAAGAAATGATGATGTCACAAAACTTTGATGAACTAACACAAGTTTTACAAAGAAACAAAATGTTTGATATAGAACCAAAAGCAGGTTTAAATGTAGATGAAGCAGAAGAAGTAAAAGAAATAGTGGACTTTGATCCTACAGACAGAAAACCAAATCAAAGTGGTGGACTAGCTGGCATACTAGGAGTTTAATAGTGGAGCTTGGTAAATACAAACAGGCTCTCGCTTACATGAAGCGACAAGCTTTTCAAAATGGTGGTGAAGCCATCGTTCCTAAACCCAAACCATTAACAGAATCTCAAATAAAAAATAAATTAGATCTTTACATCAAAGGTTTTATTGGAGGCTTTGATAAAATGGAGATGGTAGATCTAATGAACGATCTGTCTAAAAAGGCTGATGAGTCAGGCGTCATGAGCCAAGAAGATGTATTTGAGTTTGTAAAAGAGAGAAAAGATTTTTATCAAAAGTTTTTGGAAGAGAATCAGGGAGAAGCTGTAGAGTTTCCAAGAACAGAGTTCTCTGATGGAACGGATGATCGTAGAATGTATTCTGGAAGAATGATGACTGAGGATCAAATAGAAGCTTTGAAAGAAAGAAGAAGAGTTCCTAAAAAAGAAGGAATGGTTTTTGATAAAGAAACAAAAGAGTTTAGGCCTAGAAAAAAAGTTGAACTCACACCTGGAATGAGTGAGAAAGGCGCTAAAGCTAAAGCAGTTAAAACAAGTGAAAAATTAAAAAATTTTGTAACAGAGTTTACTGAAAAAAATAAAAGACCTCCTACGATAATGGAGGTTGCTAATCAAACAAATTCTGCAACAAAATCTATTAAAAAATATTTAACAGAGGGAGTAGATTATACAAAAACAGATTTATCTGAAGTAGGTAAAAAAGGTGGAGAAAAATCAGCTGTTGTCAGAGCAGTTCCTGAAGGCCAAGATCCTTCTTACGTTAAAAGATATAAAACGTTACAAGAGGCAAATAAGTTTTTAAGTGCACAAGATAAAAAAGATTTTAAAAAAATTAATGACGGTAAAAAATTTATAAATAAATATTTTAAAGATAATCCAGAAGCAATTAACACTACAGAGTTTGGTAAAAATATTAAACAACTTTTATCTTTAAGAATGGATAAAGATACAGGCGCTCTATTTTCAAAAGTAAGACCAGATGATTATTACATTGATAAAGCAAAAGAAGGAAAACTTTTTGACATATTTGATATCAAAGCTGTTAAAGAAGGAGGAAAAAGTTTAAGATTTCCTACAAATGTAAATTTAACTCCAGGTCAATTTAATCAGGTTTTTTTACAAAGCCAAGTTGGAAAATATTTTGCAAAAGGGGCAAACCCTGAAGCATTAAAAAATGTAGAGGATATTTTAAATAAATATAATATTAGAGTTAAATTACCTGAAGTTGGTTATGTAGGAAAGGATAACCCCGTTGCTGTTGACAGAGCTAGAGGAGAGTTTCCAAAAATTACAGATACTTTAAAATCCATGGAAGCTCCAGAAGAAATTTTAGATAAATTTAAAAGAAGTTCAATTGATCAAATAAAAGATATGGATATAAAAATGCCAAGTGACAGCAAAGGTTTTGTAAGCACAGATCTTTTAAAAGATGTAGGTAAGTTTGGTTTAAAAACTATAGGCTCTTTACCTGTCGCTGTGGGACTCGCAGCTGATACTACTAAAAGAGGAATGGACGAGGGTAAAAGTTTTATAGATGCGGTTACTCAACCTATGGTTGGAGTAGATCTTTTATTCCCTGAAGCTTTTAAAAAGTTAGGTCCTTTAATGGCAAAAGCTGCTAGAGTATCAACACCAATAGGTGCTGGTATAACTAGTATAGGTTTAGCTAAAGATTTTATAAAAGCAGGTATAAAAGAAAAACAATTTATAGATTCACTTACACCTTTTCAAAAACAACAATATCTCGAAGGTGAGGTTGCTCCTTTGATGGATGAGGGAGGTATGTTGGCAGATGGTGGAAGAGTAGGATATGCGGACGGACCAGATGATCCTGGTAAAAGAAAGTTTTTAAAAATTATGGGAGGACTCGCTAGCTTACCTTTAGTTGGTAGATTTTTTAGAGTTGGAGAGATGGCAGCACCTGTAGCAGAAAAAGCTGCAGAAACTGTTAGTGAAGCGCCAAAATATTTTTTTGATTTAGTTAATAAAATTAAATTACTAGGAACAGAATCTAAAATTAAACCTAGTGAAAGAGTGACAGAAACTAATTACACGGGTATGGATGGATCTGAATATACATTAACAGAAGACTCTGTTACTGGACTTCAAAGAATTGAAAAAGATAAAATAGGTGGTTATGCAGATGAAAACGTAAGTTTTGATACCATAGAAAATAAATCTGTTATGGAATATCAACCTTCTCGTACAACAGAGGATGGGATAGAGCCTGAGCTTTATGAAGAAAGCACGGCGGCTTTTGATCGAGACGGAACCATTGGTGACTTTGATGATGGAATAGATGACAGCATTATAGAACAAATTAAAAAAGAGGTTGACCCTGACTAAATACCCTAAAACTAACCTACTACCACCAAAGTCTGGCCCAACACCACAAGGCTTGAAAATAGATTATAATACTGTTAAGGTGGTCAAATTGGAGAAACTAAATGGCAGACAAAATAGACAAGTCCCTGACTCAAGGTCCAAGGGGCAGCGTTACAATTCCGGGTGAAGAAGAGATCACAGAAGAAGTTGTACAAGCAGCTGAAGAAGTGCAAACATCAAAAGGCCCGGTTGAAATAGAAGAACAAGAAGATGGATCAGTAGAAGTAGACTTTGATCCGGCGGCTGCATCACCAGAAGGTGGAGACGAACACTATGCAAACTTAGCAGAATTTTTACCAGACGAAGTATTAGGAGAACTAGGATCTGATCTTACACAAAAGTATCAAGACTATAATGCTTCTAGAAAAGACTGGGCACAAAGTTATTCAAAAGGTTTAGATTTATTAGGATTCAAATATGACATGCGAACGGAACCGTTTCAAGGTGCCTCGGGGGCGACTCACCCGGTTTTGGCTGAAGCTGTTACACAGTTTCAGGCTCTCGCTTATAAAGAGTTACTCCCAGCTAATGGACCAGTCAGAACACAAGTAGTTGGTGCACCTAATCCAGAAAAAACAAAACAAGCAGAACGTGTTAAAGATTACATGAATTACGAGCTCATGGAAAACATGAAAGACTATGAGCCGGACTTTGATCAAATGCTCTTCTACTTACCTCTTGCAGGTTCAGCGTTTAAAAAAGTTTATTACGATGAACTTGAAGGAAGAGCAGTGTCAAAGTTTGTACCTGCGGATGATTTGATTGTTCCGTATTCAGCTACCTCATTAGAAGATGCGGAGGCAATCATTCACAGGGTAAAAGTTTCTAAAAACGATTTAAGAAAACAACAAGTAGCAGGTTTCTACAGAGATATAGAATTAGGAACACCTGGCTATGAAGAAGATGAACTAGAGAAAAAAGAAAGAGAATTGGAAGGTCAAAGAAAATCAAAAGATGATGATATCTACACTTTGTTAGAGTGTCATGTAAATTTAGATTTAGAAGGTTTTGAACAAACAGATGAAACTGGCGAACCATCTGGAATAAAGATTCCATACATAGTGACTGTAGAATTAGCTACAAGACAAGTTTTATCTATTAGAAGAAATTACGAAATTGGAGATCCGAAAAAAGATAAGATCCAATATTTTGTCCATTTTAAATTTTTACCCGGACTAGGATTTTATGGCTTCGGTCTCATCCATATGATTGGTGGTCTGTCTAGAACTGCAACAGCAGCTCTTCGTCAATTATTGGATGCGGGTACGCTCTCCAACCTACCCGCAGGATTTAAAATGCGTGGCATTAGAATTAGAGATGACGCGCAATCTATACAACCAGGTGAGTTTAGAGATGTAGATGCACCAGGTGGTAACTTAAAAGATTCTTTCATGATGTTGCCATTCAAAGAACCATCTGCAACTTTATTAAACTTAATGGGTATAGTAGTTCAAGCTGGCCAAAGATTTGCAGCGATTGCAGATTTACAAGTTGGTGATGGCAATCAACAAGCTGCTGTTGGCACAACAGTTGCTCTTCTTGAAAGAGGATCAAGAACAATGTCAGCTATACATAAAAGAATTTACTCTTCGTTAAAATCTGAATTCAAATTATTAGCAAGAGTATTCAAGTTATATCTACCACCGGAATATCCATATGACGTAGTTGGGGGTCAAAGAATGATTAAACAAGCAGACTTTGATGATCGAGTAGATATAGTGCCAGTTGCAGACCCCAACATCTTTTCTCAAACTCAGCGTATTTCCCTCGCACAAACAGAGTTGCAACTGGCAACTTCTAATCCTGGAATACATAATATGTATCAAGCATATAGAAATATGTATGAAGCGTTAGGTGTAAAAGATATAGATCTATTATTACTTAAACCTGAACAGCCAATGCCTATGGATCCGGCGACTGAAGCTATCATGGCTCTAGCTGGCAAACCATTTAATGCTTTCCCTGGTCAAGATCACAGAGCTCACATCACAGCTCATTTAAATTTTATGGCAACAAACATTGCTAGAAATAATCCTATGGTCATGGCTTCTATGGAAAAAAATATTTTTGAACATATTAGTTTGATGGCTCAAGAACAAATAGAATTAGAATTTGCAGAGGAGCTACCACAAATTCAACAGCTATCAGCGATAGCTCAACAAAACCCACAAGCTGCAGAACAGTTAAGACAGTTTACTTTAAGAATAGAAGCTAGAAAATCTGTTCTAATTGCAGAGATGATGGGTGAATTTATGAAAGAAGAAAAAGCAATTACTTCACAATTTGATAATGATCCAATTGCTAAATTGAGATCAAGAGAATTAGACCTTAGAGCTATGGACAATGAAAGAAAACGAGTAGAAGGACAAGAAAAACTTGATCTAGATCGTATGAAGGCAATGATGAACCAACAAGATAAGCAAGATAAGTTGGATCAGAACGAGCAGTTGGCCAAACTAAGAGCTAATACATCAATAGAAAAAACAATATTAAGTAAATCTGTACCAAATGTAGATAAAATGATGCCAAGTGTAGAGATTGAAAGATACGAAGGAGAAAATAAATGAAGAAAAAAATGAAAAAGAAGAAAAAATCTTTTCCAGACGTTTCAGGTGACGGAAAAATTACTAAAAAAGACATTTTAATGGCTAGAGGTGTGATACCAAAACCTAAAAATGGGAAGATGAAGAAAAAAAAATGACAAAAGGACAAAAAAAGGTTAAAAAGGTCATGAAAGAGTTCAAAAAAGGAACTCTAAAAATTGGTGGCTCTGATAAAAAAGTAAAAAATCGTAAACAAGCGATAGCAATTGCTTTAAATCAAGCCGGCATAAATAAAAACAGGAGGAAAAATGGCAAAAGAGGATAAATTTTTTGTTGAGTCCGAAGAAATAGGTATTCCATCTCAAAATATTGAGTTAGATCCTAGATCTGTAACAACTGCAGACGGTATGCCAAGAAACTACATACCAACTGGAGATGAAACAGAGGTTAGAGGAACTAAAAGAATGCTGAAGGACAAGAAAAAAACAGCTAAGTGGTATTAACATGTGGTTTTCAGCAATCAAATTAGCTGTCTCCGCTGGTAGTAAAATTTATGCTAATAGGCAGAAGGCAAAAGTTGCGATGTCTGACGCTCAATTACTGCACGCTGAACGACAAGCCAGAGGTGAGGAAGCTTACCAAGGCAAGTTGTTAGAGGCTAGACAAAATGATTATAAGGACGAATTTGTTCTTGTGATCTTGTCTGCCCCGATAGTGGTGCTCGCCTGGGGAGTTTTCAGTGACGACCCGAGCGCCTTGGAGAAAGTAAAAACTTTCTTCGAACATTTCGCAGCACTGCCGACTTGGTTCAGTACCCTTTGGATCCTCGTCGTCGGATCAATTTTTGGAATAAAGGGAACACAAATCTTTAAAAACGGAGGAAAAAAATAATGGCTAATCCAAGATTTAACAAACAAACTACTCAGCCAAGAACACCGGCAATGGGTGGTGGAAGAATGAAAAAAATGGGCGGAGGCAGAGGCATGATCTCTGGCAAAGCTAGAAAAGACGAAGCGTCTGGTTTCTACTCACCTGATATGGGTATGAGAGGTGGAACTATGATGAAAAAAGGTGGTCGTGTTGGCAAGAAGAAACAAGGCTTCAAAGATAGAAAAGATGAGTCTATCGCTATGAGAATTAAGAAGAAAAGAACTAAGAAGCAATTAAAAGCTTCTAGAGATGAGTCTTACGGAAGATTCGGTAGCAAAGCTAAGAAGTCTGGCAAGATCAATAGATAATGTCCAAACGAGCTAAACAACTTCAAAAGCTCATCAAAGAGATGACGCAGAAGAAGAAAAAGAAACCTGCAAAGAAATCATCAAGAGTGATTGCTTTGGAGGGAAGACGTTTTTTTAAACGTGGAGGAAAAAAGTAATGGCCGGTCCAGGTTTATATGCTAACATTCACGCGAAAAGAAAACGTGGAGGTAAGATGCGAAAGAAAGGTGCAAAGGGTGCACCAAAAGCATCTGACTTTAAAAGAGCAAAACAAACAGCAAGGAAAAGATAATGACTAAACTATGTCCTAGAGGAAAAGCTGCAGCGAAAAGAAAATTTGCCGTGTACCCATCAGCGTATGCTAATGCCTATGCTAGTAAAATTTGTGCAGGTAAAATTAAAGATCCTTCTGGAGTCAAAAGAAAAGATTTCAAAGGAAGAAAAAAAGCTGCGGGTGGAGGTTTGATGGAAGCAACACAAAGACTAAGAAGACAAGGTTTGAAAAAAGGATCTGTCGCTAGAGGATGTGGTGCTATCATGCCTGATAGAACAAAAGAAACAAAGATGTATACGTAACATGGCAAAAAATGGTCTTGATAAATGGTTCAAACAAAAATGGGTAGATATTGGGAGCAAGCGAAAAGATGGCTCGTTCGCAAAGTGTGGCCGTTCAAAACAAAAGAAGGATGCGAAGAGGAAGTATCCAAAGTGCGTGCCGTTAGCCAAAGCAAGACGAATGACAGAGGGACAGAGAAAATCTGCCGTTGCCAGAAAACGGGCAGCTGCCAATGTGGGACCTAAACCTACAAACGTTCCAACATTTGCAAAAAGAAAAAAAGCAGCTGATGGTGGAGATGCAATGATAAGACAAGCTCAAAAAAATTATACAGGTAGTTACATCTCTGGAGACTTAGGTGGTGTAAAAGTTTCTAATCCTAGTTACAGAAAATATTATAAAGGATTAATTTAATGTTGGTAGAACGAGTAACAATGGCAAAAGGCGGAATGCCACCAAGAAATAAAAAAAATTTTAGAGCCACTAAAAAAGGCGCTGGAATGACAGAGGCTGGAGTTAAAGCTTATAGAAGACTTAATCCAGGTTCTAAATTAAAAACAGCCGTGACGGGTAAAGTAAAACCTGGATCAAAAGCTGCGAAGAGACGTAAGTCCTTCTGCGCGAGAAGCGCCGGTCAAATGAAAAAATTTCCAAAGGCAGCAAAAGATCCTAATTCTAGATTACGTCAGGCTAGAAGAAGATGGAAATGTTAAAAAAATTTTTAATAAAAATATTAGGACTAGATCAATTAGATTATAGAATTAGAAGACTAGAGAGAGAAAAATATTGGAAAGAAAAATATAAGGAGAGAAAATGAAAAAACAAAAAGCTAAAATAAAAAAAGTTATGAAGGCTTTAAAAAAGGCATCTAAGGCACATGCTGGTCAAGCAAAAACTTTGAAAGGAGTTCTAAGTGGCAGATCCAAAAGTAGGAACAGGTAAAAAACCTAAAGGTAGTGGGCGTCGTCTTTATACTGATGAAAACCCCAGAGACACTGTTTCGATTAAGTTTGCTACGCCGACGGATGCGCGCAAGACGGTGGCGAAAGTTAAAAAAATTAGTAAACCGTTTGCTAGAAAAATTCAAATCTTGACTGTTGGAGAACAGCGAGCCAAAGTCATGGGTAAAAATAAAGTCGCTGCTATATTTAAAAAAGGTAAAGATGCCATCAGAAAAACGAAGAAAGTTTAACGGTAAGTCTTATAGAGTATCTGATTTAAAAGAAGGACCTTATAAGAAAAGCCTTGTAAAGAATTTGATGAAAGCTAGACGAGATGTTAGAGACGCTAAAAATAAAGATGAAGAAAGACGTGCTCGTAATAGAGTTCACAAATATAAAAAGAAACTAGGAGAGAGATAATGGATGACTTTACAATGATAACAAAACTACAAAGACAAATAAAAGAAGCCTATCAACAAATTGGTGACTCTATGATTGCTGGAGGTATTGACAATATGGAGAAATACAAATATATGATGGGACAGGCACATGCCTATTTAAAAATATCACAGGATATCTCTAACCTGCTAAATATGAAGGAGCAACAAGATGAAAAAGGAACAATCATCAAACTCGACACCAAAAGTTAAATATGCTTTGGCCGAGAAATATCAGGAGCAAACTGATAAACAACATCAAAAAGAAGTTGACGGATACGAAAGATTAAAGAAAAAAGAATCCGCAAAATTACCTCGACCAACCGGTTGGAGACTTTTAGTTTTACCATTTAAAATGCCAGAAAAAACCAAAGGTGGTTTGTATCTGGGACAAGACACTTTGGAAAGACAACAAGTAGCTTCTACTTGTGGATTAGTTTTAGAGGCTGGTCCAGATTGTTACAAAGATAAAGATAAATTTCCAGAAGGCCCTTGGTGTAAAAAAGGGGACTGGGTGATCTTTGCACGTTATGCTGGATCACGAATACAAATTGACGGGGGTGAAGTTAGAATGCTTAATGACGATGAAGTATTAGCTACTATAGATAACCCCGAAGATATACTTCATCAATACTAAACATAGACAGGAGAAACTATGCAAGAAGAAGAAAAAAGAACAGTAGACCTCGACACCTCCGGTCCAGCTATGGACGTCGATGTACCTGAAACAAAAGAGGAGGCGTTAATAGAAGAGAAAGAAACACCTGTTGAAGAACCAACAATTAGACCTGTTGAAGAAGATAAACCAACAGAGGTAAAAACAGAAGAAAGTCCCAAAGAAGAAAAGAAAGAAGAATTAGAACAATACTCTGACACAGTTCAAAAAAGAATAGCCAAGTTAACCAAAAAGTGGAGAGAAGCTGAACGTCAAAAAGATGAAGCTACTGAGTATGCTAGAGCTCAAATTAAATTAAGAGAACAAGCAGAAAAGAAAATTTCAAAACTAGAACCTGGTTATGTAACTGCAACAGAAGATAGTATTGAATCAGGTATGCAAGCAGCACAAGCTAAGTTAGCAGCATCGAGAGAAGCAAATGATCTCAAAGCTGAATCTGAAGCTTTAGCGGCTATATCTGAACTTGGCTATAGAAAAGCTAAATTGGCTGAAACAAAAGCAGCTCAAGAAGAGATGAAAGCCAATCAAAAAACACAACCAAGACCTCAGTTAAATAGACAAATACCAGAACAGTCTAGACCTGATCCAAAAGCACAAGAGTGGGCAGAAAAAAATTCTTGGTTTGGACAGGACAACGCAATGACTTACACGGCGTTTGATCTACATAAACAATTAACTGAACAAGAGGGTTATGACCCTGCAAGTGAAGAATATTATGCTGAAATAGATAAAAGAATAAGACTTGAATTTCCGCATAAGTTTGGTAATACTAGCGATAAAGGAGAAGACAAACGTCCTGCTCCGGTGCAGACAGTAGCTTCAGCGAAGCGAAGCACCAAATCTGGACGCAAAACTGTGAGGCTCACACCATCACAGGTCGCAATCGCTAAAAAATTAGGTGTGCCACTTGAAGAATATGCGAAACAACTAAACATCACGAAGGAGGCATAGGCATATGGAAAATAAAAACGATAAAAAAGTCTCTCGTGCGAGCCAAACTAGAGAAAAAGAAACTAGAAAAAAAGTTTGGACTCCACCATCAGCATTAGATGCACCCCCTGCGCCAACAGGTTTTAGACATAGATGGCTACGGGCTGAATCTTTAGGATTTGTTGATACTAAAAATGTACAAGGTCGATTAAGATCTGGTTACGAATTAGTGAGAGCAGATGAATATCCTGATTCAGACTATCCAAGAGTCGAAGATGGCAAATACAAGGGAGTAATCGGTGTTGGCGGCCTAGTGCTGGCTAGGGTACCGGAAGAGATCGCGCAACAAAGAACTGATCACTATGCTAAACAGCATGCTGAAAAGATTGAAGCAATGGATAACGATCTTATGAAGGAACAGCACCCAAGCATGCCTATCGATATCGACAGGCAATCGCGTGTGACTTTTGGTGGCTCAAAGAAATCCTAATTAGGAATTCTAACCATCGAGTAACATAAACCCGTACTGGAGGCCCTTCGGGGCAGGTACAATATAAGGAGGCCTATTATGGCAAATCAAAACGCTCCTTTTGGTCTTAGACCAATTGGAAAAATTGGTCAGAATAGAGACAACCAGGGTTTAAGTGAGTACAGCATTAAAGCGAACGATACCACTAGCATCTTCTTTCAAGATGTAGTGAACGCTACAGCAGATGGAACAGTTCATCTTGGTGCAGCATCAGAAGCTTTCATGGTGGGATCACTCAATGGAGTCTTTTTTACTGATCCAACAACAAGTAAGCCTACGTTTAAAAACAGTTACTCTCAAGTAAATGCGAGTGACATTGTTGCTTTCGTAGCTGACGATCCGTACGAAAGATTTGAAATTCAGTCGGACAACACACTTGCGTCTGCGCAAACTGATGTGTTCAACAATTTCAATCTTAACGTTAACCCAACTACACCAAGTTCGGCTAACAATGTGTCAACAACACAATTAGACGACTCGACTGTAACAACGGGAACGGCTCAAGTAAAAGTAACAGGTGTTTCAACTGACATCAAAAACAATGATTTAAGTTCATCTCATGTGAACTTTGTTGTGATGATCAATGAGCACTTATACAACGCTAAAAATAACGGCATATAATAGCTAGAATAGGAGAACAAAAATGGCGATAAGTAGAGGACAACTAGTCAAAGAACTAGAGCCAGGTTTGAACGCACTGTTCGGCTTGGAATATAAACGTTATGAGAATCAGCATGCTGAGATATACGTAACAGAAACTTCAGACAGAGCGTTTGAGGAAGAAGTTATGTTATCTGGTTTTGCAAACGCGGCAGTTAAACCAGAAGGTTCTGGTGTAGTATTTGACTCTGCACAAGAGACATATACAGCTAGATACACTATGGAAACTATTGCGCTAGCATTCGCGATCACTGAAGAAGCGATCGAGGATAACTTGTATGACAGACTTGCGTCTAGATATACAAAAGCATTAGCTAGATCCATGGCAAACACAAAACAAACAAAAGCGGTAGATCCACTATTAAATGGTTTACCAGGTGTAGGAACATTTACATCAGGTGACGGAGTGAGTTTATTCAATACAGCTCACCCAACAATAGCTGGAACTGTGTCTAACACATTAGCTACACAGGCTGATCTAAACGAAACATCTTTGGAGCAATCTCTAATTGATATTGCAGCATTCACAGATGAGAGAGGCCTAAAAATTGCAGCAAGAGGAGTGAAAATGATCGTTCCTTCTGAGCTACAATTTACAGCTGAGAGATTGATGAAATCTCAAGGAAGAACACAGACTGCTGATAACGATATCAACGCAATCGTTTCTATGGGAATGGTTCCTCAAGGATACAGAGTGAACAATTTCTTAACTGATACAGATGCGTTTTATCTTATCACTGATGTACCAAATGGTATGAAGTACTTCGAAAGAACACCTATCAGAACAGCGATGGAAGGTGACTTCGATACTGGAAACGTCAGATACAAAGCTAGAGAGAGATACAGATTTGGTGTCTCTGACTACAGAGGTATCTTTGGTGTTGAAGGTTCATAATACCTAAAAAATTTAAGGCGGGACACAATCCCGCCTTAATTATAAAATAGAAAGAAAAAATGCGCCCCTTACAATTCAGAGTACAAATTTATGCATATCAATACCGAGCAGACTTTGTTATAAATTCTGTAGATGGCCCCTTAGATATCGAAAACGCAATAGTTGACAGATTAGGAAAAGGTGATATAAAATGGGAGTATCTTGGAGAAATGATGGATCCCAAGATAAAAAGAATAACCTATGAGGAGGTTATCGATGGAGGCAATGATGCAACATCTACAAGATCTATACACACAGAAGAAGGGTCTGGATCTACAGTGGGAGCAGGAGCATCTTAAAGAGGGTAAATATACTCTCAACATGGTTAAGATTGACAGAAAAGTCAGAGAAGTTATTAGCCATATAAAACTTGTTGAAGCAGCAAAAGCTCATCAACAAAATAAAATAGATGGATCTGCACCTGAAGTTTCTGTAGCTACTTAATAAAAAGCTACATCGTTGGAAAAAACCTATCCACATTACACACCCTCTTGCGCTCTACTAAAAACTATTGTATATANANTNATNACTATACAATTAATTAGAACGTAAACGAGTATAGTCGACGGCCTAGAGATTACGTTCGGAAACTAGGAGGATAATAATATGGCANNNACTACATTTTCGGGACCGGTCCGATCGGAAGCGGGATTCCAACATGTAACAAAAAACACATCAACAGGTGCGTTTACAACTAACTACCTAAACGTTAAATTTGATTTCGTTGGTATGACTCATGCTGCAGTTTCTGCAGGTTCAGGAGTTTCTCTACCAGCTGATCAAGTTAGCACGGTAAACTTCACAGGAGCAGCAGCTTGCTCTATGAATCTACCAGCAGCTACAGTAGGAACAAGAGTAGCTTACGTTCAAAGAGTAGACACAACTGGAGGCACTAACACATTAACTATCAATGCGGATGGAACAGATGCATGGGTTACAGGTAGTTTAATTGAAACTAGAGCAGCTGACAATGTATCTTACGATACATCAACAGCAGGCGAAGGTCAGTTAGTTTTCACTGCAGCTAATGCAACTACAAACTTTTTTACAATAGGAAGTATTTTATACTTTTCTTGTACAACAAAAGGTTTGTGGCATGTAGGTCTTGACTCTGCTAAAGATCCTTTAGCAGTTAAAGGCGCATTTGCTTGGGCAGCGTAATAAATAATTAATGTGGGGCTTCGGCCCCACGTTTAATTTTAAGGAGAAACAAATATGAGTTCAGATCAAAAGTTTAGTACATTAACAGCAGATGGTAATTTTAAAACTATCACAGGTGGTTCTACCAATATAGGGCCTTGTAGAGTTACATATATACAAGCTCATAGTGGAACTAATTGTTTAGTTAAATTACATGATGGAACAGGAACAGGTGGCACTTTAAAATTTCAAGCTAAATTTAGTAGTGAAGGTTTAGATGTATTTGTTCCAGGAAACGGTATTAGATTTGAAACAGGAGTATATTTAGATTTAACTACTACAGATTCTGTTACTATCGGTTATACTGGCTAGGAGTTTAAATGGCTAACACTACTTCGGGAACAGCTACGTTCGACAAAACTTTTGCTATTGATGAAATAGTAGAAGAGTCTTTTGAACGTATTGGACTACAGAATGTAGCTGGTTACCAGTTAAAAAACGCGAGAAGATCTTTAAACATTCTTTTTCAAGAGTGGGGTAATAGAGGTATTCACTATTGGGAAATAGGAGATACTAATCTTGATTTAATTGAAGGACAATCAGACTACGATTTTTTTAGATCATCTGATGATGGCACAAGTGCAACAACGACTGCTCCTGCTAGTGTTTTCGGTATATCAGATGTTTTAGAAGCACAATTAAGATCTAATAGAACTCAAACAACACAAGCAGATTCGCCAATGACAAAAGTAGATAGATCTACTTATGCAGCTTTTTCAAATAAATTATCAAAAGGGACACCTAATCAATATTGGGTAGAACGATTCATAGATAAAGTTAGAATACATATTTATCCAACACCTGATTCTACAAATGCATCTAAAGATATGCATTTTTATTTTATAAAAAGAATACAAGATGTTGGAGATTATACAAATGCAACTGATGTGCCATTTAGATTTGTGCCTTGTATGGTATCAGGATTAGCGTACTACCTTGCACAAAAGTATAAACCAGAATTAATTCAAGCAATGAAACTAGCTTATGAAGATGAATTTGCTAGAGCACTAGCGGAGGATGGGTCAGCTTCAAGTACGTATATTACACCTAAAGCTTACTACCCAAGTTCATAATGGCAAAATTTGCAACAGGTAAATACGCAAAAGCAATATCAGATAGATCTGGTATGGAGTTTCCATTTAAAGAAATGGTTAGAGAATGGAACGGGTCTTTAGTACACATATCAGAATACGAACCAAAACAGCCACAGCTAGAACCAAAACCAATGAATGGTGATGCAATATCNTTACGTAATGTAAGACCAGGAAGAACAGAACCTGCAACACCTAGACTTTTACCATTAAANGCTTTTACAACAACAANNGGATCTGCAACTGTTTCNGTAAANGAACCAAANCANGGNAGATCNACNAGTGATACNGTNAGGTTTAGANANGTAGAATTAGTTGGTGGTATACCNGCTGCNACAATAAATGGATCAAGTGGATTTACAATTACAGTTACAAATGCTAATAATTATACATTCCCGTCCGGTGCAACTGCGACGGCAACTGAAATAGGAGGAGGTGGATCTGCGTCTGCTGGACCAGTTACACAACAAGCATAATGGCAGGATTAAGTGCATCAGGATTAAAAACACAAATTAAAAGTTATACTGAAACAGATTCTAATGTTTTATCTGATTCTGTTTTAGAAAATATTATTTTAAATGCGCAATATAGAATTATGCGTGACGTTCCCATTGATGCAGATAGAAGACAACAATCTGGTAATTTAGTTCCAGGACAAGAGACTATTAACGCTCCTGCAGGATGTTTATTTATTAGAGGTATACAGGTCTATGATTCAAGCGCCGTGCTCACTGGATCAAATACCTGGCTAGAGAAAAAAGATGTAACTTATTTACAAGAATATCAACCTATTACAGGCACAGCTGCAGCACAAGGTAAACCAAAATACTACGCTATGTTCGGTGGTGCTACAGGAGAATCAGATACTACATCAGGGCGTATATTTTTGGCTCCTACACCTAACACAAATTATAAGTTTAGAGTGCATTATAATAAAATGCCTGATCTTTTAGAAAACGATGATACTAATTATATTAGCTTAAATTTCCCAAATGGCTTATTATATTGCTGTTTAGCAGAAGCATATGGCTTCTTAAAAGGGCCTATCGATATGTTGACTTTATACGA
>FUFK010037675.1_pt1 | contig 64493 bp, 51 predicted proteins | sample 1021851 | NCBI WGS metagenome assembly FUFK01 (sample SAMEA51879418, study PRJEB19060) | metagenome
AATCCATGCTGGACCACCTTCCATGAATCCAATGTCTGCATTACCGAATCTTAGAGCCTGGATGATCATACCTTCCGATGATACGTCATACAATTCTACATTTACTCCAAGTTCATTCTCTAATCTTTCAGCCATACCTATTGCGTTAGCATTAGCTGATGAATCCTCTGCAAGGTAATATGCTATGGTTATTGTTGACTTGATATCAGATAAAGCGTTACCGCCATCGAAGGCATTACCATATTTTGTGGAGATTCCGGGTATGTTTTCTAATGCAGCACCATATGTACCGAGGTGATCTTGGGAATTTGTTGCAACCATAGCGTCAGTACCAAGAACCTCTTGTAAAATTACCAGTCCCTCTTCATCATCTTTCATTTGAACCAAGGCATCCTTGATCGCTTGTTCTTTATCCTCAGCCAATATCTCTTCATTGTACATTACAGAGTGCGAAGGTGACGAGCCAAATTTCGAAAGTGGGACATATTGGCTAATGTCTAGACACCATTCAGCATTGTCTGTTGGATCATCATTAGCGCAGTAACTACCAACTGTTGAATCCTTGGCAAATGCGACATCTCCATAGCCATCGCTCAAGCACTCCAATGCTCCTGCATAGCCGGAATACAATCCGCCGCTAACAGGTATTGATGCGGGATTACCTTTACCGGTGGATCCATCAAAGTAGTCGTTAATCGTAGTCCTAAGCGTTTCAGTATCTGATAAATCTCCTTGAACATTGACATATCCATTACCGATTAAGAATCCCATTGGCATCAACATACCTGCTGATTTCAGCCATCCTGTGTGGCATGAGGTTTTTCCTTCTAGTAGAGCAAATGGGTCTGTTGTATCATCATTGTCATTCAATGCTAACTCCATTTCGCTACCTTTGAGTACCCACGCATGAGCATTGTAGAAGGCTCTTCCATCATCTTTTGTGTCGGCTGCTAGTACCTCAAGGTTGTATGCGTTCCACCCTACCCAAGCAGGACCTCCGTCAATATTCATTGCGATATCAGCATTGCCGAACCTTAGCGCCTCCATTGCGAGAGCAGCGCTGTCGACATCGTAGATAGTTACATCCATATCCAATACATCACACAGATAGTCGGCTATTCTATTCGGGTTATCAATCGATTCAGGGGTCAAATCGTCTTTTAGATCAAAGGCAATTTTCAAATCGTCGCCGTCACAATTTGACGTGTTGGATTCTTCATCGTTTCCTATGCATCCTGCAAGGCTGGCAGAAAGCAAGGTTATCAAAATCATTATTGCTGGTATTCTCACGTCACTCATAGTATCACTTTAGGGAGCCCAAAAGTCGTCTAGTATATATCGTTTAGGTTGACCTAAACTTTCAATTTTTAGGTTACTCGCTCAATAACCATTGTACTGTGAGACTTTCCGCATACCGATCGCTGCTCAAGCCTGTATGGCCTATTGGTCTAACCACTACGAGAATATCTAATTCTCCGCCCCAAGATGATTCTGCTGCACAGAACACCTCGCCGACTTTAATTCCTTGGGGGTCAGAACTCAGTGTCAAACTCCTTAATTCATACAGGCGTATATCTAATTCATGTTGTTCCCCTCCGGTATCGTAAGTATGTGTTTTTTTGTCCTTGACAGGCAGTAATAGCATTTCATCTTCATCGATATCAAAAACAATCTGTTCATCTAACAACTGGATTGCTTGTACCATTCTAGCCTGCTGCATATCAAACATATCTGCAATCGCTAGGGTGGATGATGCTGATGCATATTTACCTAATTGATGAGGCGTCCTGAGACTTAGTGATTGAACAATTTCAACATTCAACCCTCCATCCGTCGGTAGCATTAGCCAAGTGTACTGTTGCCCTGAAGGATACAGAGGTGCATGTGGATTTTCGGCGAATAGTGGTTCTCCCCACTCATCGGGAGACCTAGGGGTCGAGGTTGGTGCAAAACCCCCGACCAACAACACCACAAGCATCGAAATAATTGCATATGTTCTAACCTTGCCAAATTCTAGCCATGATTCTCTCCCCGCTGGACTTAATGCTGACAAAATTAATGCCAGTGGTAAAACAATCAGCACGCCCCACGGAATTAGCCACAACAAAGCCACACAGATGAGAAGCATTTCCAAACCTTTGTCGCCATATGCAAGTCTGTATACGATTTTTCCTTCGGTTTCATTTCGGTTTGTAATGTAAGCTACCAAGAATACAACAGCTACCAAAAGGGAGGATATGATAACCGAAAAAAGCATCTTAAACACGTCGAGGACTACTTAAGATAGCAATAATGTTTGCCAAACATATTGATTCCCAAGTTAATTTGTCATAGTTGAAGCAACAGGCCATGTCATGGCGGACAAGGTTATCGAGTTGATTGATGTCACATTCCGCCATAAAATTTCTGACCCAAAATTCACTAATCCTTGGAAAACACGCAAGGGACCTGGGATTTTCAAAGTAAACCTAACGCTTGCGAGCGGAAAAATACTTGCCTTGGTTGGCCCAAATGGCGCTGGAAAAACTACCTTATTGAGGGTTCTAGCAGGAATTATTCCAGTAGATGATGGTAAAATAAAGTTAAATGGCGTGGATTTGAGTGAGTCTGATACCTCAATTGACCAGCAATTAAGGCTGCATGTCGGCCACATGCCAGAACAAGTAAGGTGGTCTGGCAATATTTCAGTAATAGATACCTTGAATCAATTCGCAGAGATGCGCACCGCTTCGGTCTCTAGCAATAAATTACTCAACTTAGTTGGCCTAAGCCAAAAGTCTGATGCTTCGCTTGAGGAGTTAAGTCAAGGGATGAGGCAACGACTTAGTTTAGCCATTGCATTGATGGGTTCGCCAAAGATACTCTTACTCGATGAGCCGTTTAACGGCTTGGATCCTGTGGCAGCAAAATCTGTCGAAATGATGATTAGAGAGTTAGCAAACAAGGGCGTGTCGATAATTATTTCATCCCACCAGGTAAGTGGCCTTGTTGGTTTTGTTGATCAATTACTCTTAATCCATCGTGGACAAATAGTTGCTGATGGAACTATCGATGAGATAGAATCCAAGTTTGGACTAAACAATAGAGTAGAAATGCGGGGCCTCGGTAAGATGCCCAATTTTGCTAACTTGTTGGGAATAGAACATGTGCTAGATAGTGAGATTAACAGCGATTATTGGATTTGCACTGTTCAAAATCCTGGCGCAAATGCTGTCAAGAAAATTGTTGATGCAGGCCATCAAATTATTGAGTGGAAGCGAAAACCCCCAGACATTGTTGAATTATTGTGCCACGCTACTGGACTAGAAATAGAAGATATCGGCATGCAGTTACAAACCTCAAACATGATGCCATTGAGGTCTAAAACCGAGGAGGAATAGAATGTTGAATACTGAAGTATTTGCCATGTCCAAGCGAATCATGCGTGAGAAACTCACCTCGACTAGGATATTTATTATGTTACCAATATTGATATTATTCATACCAGGAATGGCTTGGGGTTTTTCTGATCCAGAAATTATGTTGCCGGGAGGAATCACTCCAGATAGCGTCATGGAAGTAATGTTCTATACTAGTCTAGGCGTGGTCTTTGCCGGAACTATATGTGGAGTTCTAATCTCCTTTGACGGTGTTAGTAAAGACCGATTTAGTGGTGTACTTGAAGTTAAACTATCTCAGCCAATGCCCCGAGAAAAACAATCGATTGGAATAGTTCTTGGGCATTGGTTAGCGATTTTAATTCCAGTCTGGGCTCTCTGGTTGATTTCAGTAATCATTACCTGTTACCGGCTAGATATGTCGCCGGGAATAGTTGAATGCATTGCCTCATTTGTCTCCGTTGGGTTGATTTTATTTTGGTATGTTGTGTTTAGTTTGATTGCTTCAACGTATTCTAAGGATCAAGGCACTTCTATTGCATTCGGTGTTGGAATGTGGTTCTTATTCACTTTTCTGTGGGCTCTAGTAACCTCTATGGTGGCTTTCGCATCAGGAATAGATATTGGTGAGGTAAATAACGATGACATGATTAGGATGGAAGGCTTTTTCGATTTGTTATCTCCTAATGGCGTTTTTCACCATTTGTTAGAGACTAATCTTGCAGATGTTGATAGGGGAGTTCCTAAGGTAATTTCTTGGTTATCGGCGATATTGTGGACCATTCTGCCATGGTTCTGGTTCAAATCCCGCATGAATAAGATACAACCATAATATCAAAATTGCGATGATGTTATCCAAAGAGTATTAGACAGTCATAGCCCACCCACCGGCATGGCAGCAAGACGTTACTGTGTTTCAGCCACAGCGGTTACCATGCTAATTATGCTTTTAATGATGAGTTTGAGCAATGGAATTCCTCCTCAAGAACTAACTGTAAATCAACAGATGGAAGCCGAAGGCAGACAAGATCTGGCTGGTGTAGATTGTACCGGCTATACCTTCGAAGACCTATTCGACTATAATTTCGCTGAATTTAACATTGACATAGGGACTGATTGGGCTACCGCAGAAATGAGTGCTACAGCGTACGTTAACGGGAGCAATTCGGCTACCGTTAGAGAAAATCTCGACAACCTCTTTGAAACTGCACCCGGAGGAGCAAATGGTTGGATTAGTACTGATGAGCGTGAAGCAGTACGGGAAATAGGACCGGTGTGCATTAAGGATATGGACACACGATTGGGAATCAGGGAAGGAATGCCACATCGAACTGTCAGTGGCGTTGATTGGAATGACTTAGAATTCGTTGAGGACGGAATTGCTCTTGATGAAGTAGATCTTGTCGCACCAAATCATCCTGAGGAAAGGTCTTGTGCCAATTTTGGTGCGTCATCAGACTGTAAAGAAATTCCAGTATCAGCGACTGATGATTTGCAAATCAGTCTTTTTCTCAAAAGTGGGGAAAGCAATAACATGAGATTTGATCAATTACCAAACCAAGGGGTATCAAATTTTACCCTTGCATTAAATGTTACAAATATGACAAATGCTGAGTTAATATTAACCTTCCCTGCCCTACAAGGACTTAGAATTGCCGACTACTCCATGGAAGATGATGGCGCAGCACTAGTTGAAGGTCAAGACTATGTTGCACCAGTGGAAGAGTTCTTGCCAGATGGAAAACTAAGAATCTATCAGAATGTGGATTATGACAAGTCAAACTGGCCAGTTGGAAGAAATTTATTTATTGATTTTACGACTACTGAGCCCGAATCAAATGACATACCTCAATGGACTAGCGCTAAACCGGGTAACAATTCAATCATTCCTCTGATGACGGGATCTGAATATACTACTGTAAGCGCTGAAGAGTTGTCTAACTGGGCGACTGATTCAAACGGTTGGGCACTTGATTGTGCATTCACAGAAAACGGTTGGATTTCACGACAAGATGAAGCCGGAAATTTGTTAGTGACTTCTCCTTCAGGCGCTACCTCATCATCAGCCACATGCAGTGTAAGTGACCCATTTGGTGCGGTTGCTGAAGAAACTCTTGATTTTATGTTTGGCCAGCCATTTACCGCTATGGCAGGAATTAATGATGGTGAAAATATTGATTTCACAATAACTCCATCTGGCCTAGTTGCTGAAATGACTGTTAGCGCTCATGCTCATCAAGAGAATGCCATGGGTTCAGTGAGGTCATCTATGGCCAGTAATCAACCGATAACCATCGCCTTGCCTATGGATGGACTAAAACCTGGTAGTGTAATGATTAAGGGCACTACGTCAGCCAATAACATGTTGGACTTTGCATACATGCTAGACTTTGGTTTGGAGAAACAAAGCCTGCCACCTACTGTTACTTTGAAAACGAGTTTTGATGGTAAGAACGCTACTTGGGATGCAAGTGGATTACAATTTACACTCAAAGGAACGGTATCAGACCCAGACGGAGAAGAGATAGAGATGGCTCTTCAACTGTGCGGTTCAACCGCTACAGACTTTACTAAAGTCGGAATAAACTGGGAAATCGATGTGTCAATCGCTACATGTGTACTCCAAGAAATTTCTATCTATGATGTTTTAATCACGGTAACCGACGAATCTGGTGAAGCAAGCGAATTGGAAGTAAACGTGCAGAATCCTGATGCCCAAGATGATCCTAACAGCGGCTCATCCACAAGCGAAGAGAGTAGTTCTGATGAAGGAAGTGCACTGCCTAGTGTATCCATGTTGGCAACTCTTACCGTCGCCCTACTCAGTGCAGCATTAGTGCGTAGAGATGAAGAATGATTTAACGGATGTAAATCTAATGTTCAAAGCAATAGTTGAATCAGAAAGTCATGAAGGTGGCTTATTAGCCCCGTTCACTGGTTCATCACCAGCTCTTGGATCAATAATCGTCAGAGTGGATGATGGAACGTATATTGGTAAAATTGACGCTGTCTTAGGCAATACTGACGCTCCTATTGCTCATATTGCTCATCTTGATAGAAAAATAAATTCAAAGTCATTCCTTGGTTGTGAAGCGCAAATAAGAGCAAAAACCAAAAAGCAGGATGATAATACTAGACCACAAAGTAATCGATATGAAAATCGAGAAAAGCGTGAGAATCAAAGAGGTAGGGACAATTACAACCATACGGATTCTCGAAGAGGGAACTTTAGGGATAGAAATTCAGACCGCAGGGATTCTCGAAGAGGGAACTTTAGGGATAGAAATTCAGACCGCAGGGATTCTCGAAGAGGGTACTTTAGGGATAGAAATTCAGACCGCAGGGATTCTCGAAGAGGGGACTTTAGGGACAGAAATTCAGACCGCAGGGATTCTCGAAGGGGGAACTTCAGGGACAGAAATACGGGAAATAACAAAACACAAGGCAGAGATAACAAAATTTTTGCCGACAATGATTGGACATGTAGGAAGTGTAATAACGTAAATTTTTCGTTTAGAAAAGAATGCAATCGTTGTGGAGAACCAAAGCATGGTAACTCTGATGGAGAACGCAATGCAGTTCGACACGACAATAGACCGAGAAATGACCGGGCTAATCGTCACGTTAGTGGGCCAAGAAAATTTAGGAAAGCCAANGGAAAATCCGCAAATCACGCCCACAATCGAGGTCCGAAACCGCTCGATGTCCGTTCTAGAAGAAGAAATCGCGATGATTAAGTGATTCACTCACAACCCGCTAACTATGAGTGCTGAGAATCACTACTTGGACGCATTGGAAAAGTTAGATGTTGGAGATCGAGCTGCTGCATTAGAACATGCTTACAAAGCAGTCAAATTAGATCCTGAACATGTTGATGCTTGGAATGTAATCTCAGACGCTCACCTGATGGAGAATGGAGCTCCAGAAAATCTGATCGATGCGTCTAAATCACTATCCGCCGCCAAGAAAATCGTCAAATTAGACCCTACAAGAATAGACATTTGGGTTCGTGGTGGCAGATTACTTGCTGATGAATTAGGACTTATGTTTGATGCTTTGGCATGGTGGCAACAAGTTAGACATCATGCTCCACATGAGGTGACGCCGTTGATCGAACAAGCAACTATACTTGCAGATTTGGGGTTGTACAGAGAGGGTAGGGAGAGAATCGAAACTATCCTCAACGAAAATATGGATGTTGCCACTAGTCAATATGGACGTGTACATCAATTATTAGGCCTGTTCAATACTGCAGTCCAACAAAACACTGGTGATCATTTCAAGCCATGGGATAAGCGACACCCTGGATGGATGGCTATTGAATCAAAGATGCGAAAGCCCCCAGTGTCTGAAACATTCATTTTCATGATGATCACGGTACCGATTTTGTTTGGAGTAATTGTTCTGTCTAACCTCTTAGCCGGTGAAGGATTAACGGCTTTTTGTTTGACTAGTATAGTAATCTTCATTGCCGTCATTGCTGGTATGAGATTCACTAAAAACATCTTTAGAACGATAAACAGGCCGGCGTTTAATCTGTTAAGAGCCATGAACTTTGAGTCATCAACTGGATATAGCGTGATTAATGAAGAGATTAGAACTTCTGTACTTTGTATGTACATAATGCAGAGAAAACCTGTGGCATGGCAGGAGAGGATGTTGATNATTGTNGAAGAAAATAATAATCTGCCCAAGAATTGGCAAATAGAATTACCGGATTTCGAATCTCATTTAGATGATATAGAAGATATCAAAGATGAGGATACTCAATTTTGGCAAACTGACGATTTAGAAAGCTATGAAGAAGAATAATCACGTTCCAGCGTTGTAATCATCTAAATATGCGATTTGCTCATCAGTGAGTGCATCGATGGCAAATCCGAGCGTTGCTAGTTTTGTTGTTGCTAGTTGTTGGTCTTGCTCTGTAGTTATATCGTAGACTATTGGCTCCATTTTGCTGCCTTCTTTGGCAAGTCGGCACAATGCCAAATATTGATTGGCGAATGACATATCCATTACTTCGGAAGGATGACCTTCAGCTGCTGCCAAATTGACTAATCTGCCGTCAGCCAGAAGGAATAATTTCCTTCCATCAGCCATATTGTATTCGACATTGTTATCCCTGATTGTTCTAGTGCTAGAGGCTTGTGATGCCAGATGATCAATGTTAATCTCACAGTCATAATGACCGGTATTTGAAATAATTGCTCCATCTTTCATTGACGCAAAATGGCGGTCAACTATGACATCTTTCATGCCTGTGGAAGTACAGAATATATCTCCAAGTTTCGCAGCATCATCCATTTTCATTACTCTAAATCCATCCATCAAGGCTCTTAGTGCAGGTAGGGGNTCTACTTCAGTAATTATCACATTAGCACCCATTCCTTGAGCCCTCATTGCTACTCCTTTACCACAATGACCGTAACCTGCAACAACGAATGTTTTACCTGATATTAATACTGATGTGGCTCTAATAATTCCATCTATTGTTGATTGACCAGTACCGTAGACGTTATCAAAATCCCATTTAGTTACCGCATCGTTGACAGCGATTACCGGATACTTCAAATCTCCGGCTTTACCCATCGCTCTCAGTCTGTGTACTCCGGTTGTTGTCTCTTCAGTACCACCTATCACTCCATCTGCATATTCACTCTTTTCACCGTGTACTCTAACAATTAAATCCGCTCCATCATCTAGAGTTAGGGTGGGATTAAATTCTAGGGTTTTATCAATGCACCAATAAAAATCCTCGACGCTTTGACCATGCCATGCATGAATCGAATACCCCTCAGCAGCCAACCAGGCAGCAACATCATCTTGGGTAGAGAGAGGATTACAGCCCGACCAAGAAATTTCCGCTCCGGCTGCTGCAATAGTCTCGATCAATACTGCGGTTTCTTTTGTGACATGTAAACAACCGGCAACTTTCATTCCAGCAAGTGGTTTTGTATTGACGGCTTCTTCCTTTAAAGCGGCTAAAACAGGCATTCTAGCCCGTGCCCAATCGACTCTTAGCGACCCCTGTTTGGCGAGTGAAATATCGGCAACTGTGTACTTGTCAGTCTTGTCCATGGTCATGCCTACAACCAGTCACTTTTGAACTCATTGACCTGAAGGTCAAACAATTCCAAAATAACCTATCCTTGTTGTTGCACGTACTGTGCAGCGTATTGCTGAGCGTACGCTGCTGCTGTTTGACTATCATAACCTTGCGAAATAAATTGCTGGTAATATTGCTGATAGGCAGCATCCATCGCCGGATTAGTAGCTGCTGCTGTTGGTGCTGCACCACCTCCTTGCGCAAGACCGGCTTGACCAGCATATTGTTGTGCATAGGCTCTTGCTGTCTCCTCTGGATATCCTTGAGCGATCAGTTGTTGGACATATTGCTCGACTGGGTCTTGTTGGAAGGCTCCAGTTAGGTCGAAGTCTTTGTAGTCGCCGTCCATGCCTTCTGAGCCGCTCCTTCGCAGGAATAGTAAGGTCAGAATGACAATAATTACAATAGCTAATGCACCAATTCCGAGGAACATGTTGGTACTTGATTGTGCTCCATCACCACCTTTGTTACCCGTCTGCTCAATCCACTCACCATCTACTAACGAATAATCACCTTCCCAATCACATTGTCCAGAAACGAAAATCCATCGTCCTGTTGGGTCGTTTAATTCAACCTCTGTGGGCACTTCAACTCCACGACAAATAGGTAAGGTAAGGGTAATGGATGGCGGATCGTATAATTGTACATAGTTTGGGTCACCAAGATCCAATTTCTGCTCGATAACCCAGCGCGGATCAACATCTTTTGAAGGGTCAAGTTCGTAGACTAAAATGTACACTTTGACATCTCTTGACACATTAGAATGGAAACTATCAATATTCAAACTTAATTCAAACGAGTCCCCATCACCAATTCCGCTGTTAAGAGCCGCAAGCTGTCCATTGGTTTTCGCTGTCTCTCTCGTGACTAAATCTGTCTCTTCCAGTAGAGATTCATCGGTTGTTATTTCAATGTATGTGTCCCTTTCTTTAGATCCGGATAAGACCAATCCAGACAAGTTGAAATACGAATCTGTGTAACCCACCCGATTATCCCAGTTTGTGAACTCTATCACTGGTGGTTCATCCCCGAATCCTTGAGGTTTTACGTCAAAACAGAATTCTATACTATTATTCCACTTTCCAGATTTATCAAAAACTGTCAACTGTACGTTTATTGGCTGGATGGCTAGTTCAGTTATTGGATTAAATGTTAAGTTTCTACCAGCATATGATTCACCACTGCTATCAACACCATAACCGCCAAATGTGTACTCCCAGACGCCCTGACTTGCCTCATACTGAACGAAAGTATTAGGATCAATGCTTATAGGTGCATCCCATGGTTTGTCGAAAGTGACATCCCATTCATAACGCTTGATTCCAGAGTCGTCTAAGGCATCGGGGTCGGTTGAATTTCCTGCATTGAATTCAATTGGTATTTGACCATCTTCGTTAAGTTCAATCTCATACTTTGGATTATTATTTGTTGGTGAACAGGTTCCAACTAACTCGATATTGTCGGCATATGAGTCTTTGATAACCACATAAGCATTTGCTATTGGCCTATACACGTCAGCATTGGCATCATTAGTCTCGATCGTAACTTGTAGCATTCTAGAGGCTCCATTATCATCATGTAACCAAAGGGTAACATTCCATTGCTCCCCCTGCTTACACTGGCCTTGAGTACCGATTGACTTGCAGAAATTCATGGTAGGTGAAGATCCGGTATCAAATAATGGAGACTCAAAGTGGTCTACTTGACCGGGAGCCATTGTGGCTTCATCCCAAGATGTCGGACCTGAAATCAGCCAGTCTGCATGTAGTTCTACTTCTGCATCTGTTTGATAATCAAAGTTTATTTCAGCGTTGCTCTTGACGTACACGGTTACATACCCAGCACCAAGTGCAGCACTTGGAACTGCTTCATTGATTAAAATGTCAGTTCCTTCACGCATTTTACCAAATGGATTTGGGTAGTCTTCAACCTGGAAATCTAGCATATTCTTTAGCAAGGCAAATTCGGCGCTGTTGGCATCCTCGGAATTAGCCTCAACATCTATTGTTGAAATTAACATTCCACCCGAACCATAACTGCAAATACCAAGTAAAACCGCATCGTTATTTGTTCCGTCGTGGATTATGGACTGGAAATTTGCGACATTTTGATCGCCTGAACAAATCTTTGGCACATCATTTGTTGCCTCGCTACCTATGTTAAGCGCCGATGTTGCTACGGGGCTAAATCCATCAAAATTACTATGTTTAATGTTGTTCATCAAGGGATGGAATGGGTCATAGACTTCGATGTCGCCAAAGATTATTTCTTCTCCATCGGTCTTATCATCGATGTCTAATCCCAGCGGCAAACGAGGTTCAAGGCTTGTACCTAGTCCATATGTTTGGGTTCCATGAGGCGCGAGATGAGCTTGAATGGTACCTCCGTTGCTCATAAAATTAACAAGGATTTGCTTTCTGTTGACATCGTTGACTGTGTCTGAAATCGTCTTATAGTATGCTCCACCATCATCTTTTGCAGTATTCGTATCTTGCCATGGCAGGATAATCTTGTCGTAATTGTTTAACCAATCCGTCTTAAAGTAAGTATCCCAATCGTTCATGGTGAATTGTGTATATGATTTGCCCATTATGGCCAAATCTTCGATTATTTTTGACGTTCCTGAAGTCTTGCCTGATAAAATTGCAATATCAACTTCATTGGCAAATGTTGCGAAGAAAAATCTAGCATCACCTGATTGCGTTCCATCATCTAGCTCGGCGTGATAACTGATGTTGTATGTGTGTCCGGGTTGATAGCCCGCCCAAGGAGTGAAAGACAGGTCAACTCTTTGTTGGGGGACTAGATTTTTAGCTGGCCCGGCATTAGAACTGTGGGCTAAAGAGTTAGTTGTTTCATCGAAGATATTCATGTAGAAGGTATAGTTGCCCTCGAGTACACCATTGGTTGCGTAAATGTCCCAATTATGTTGTAGATTGCCGTCAATAGGCAATACGCAGTTTAGTCTTACCTCCTCTAAACAAGCCAGTTTATTTGGCTGACTGAGTACTATATCTACTGACTCTACATTAAAAATTACCCGTTTTATATTGTTAGCGGTTGAAAGTTCTTCAGCACCAAACCACTTGGTTCCCAAAGTTGTGTTGTCAAATAAGGTTTCTACTTCTATCATGTACACTCCTTCGTTAAATTCATGTTGTGCTATGACATCTGAGGATGATTGATCTGCGTCAACAGAAGTTCGGCTGATTGAATAAGTGGCGTCATCCTCAAAGGTAAATTCCTTGATTGTGATGTTGTTTATTCCGATCCCCTTGAACCCGTCATTAATTCCATTTCTACCATCGTCATCGGAAAAGAATTCAAAGAATAATTCGGCGGTTGAACCTTCCAACGTAATACATTCGTCGCTCCAATCGGCAGAATCTGTTGCAGATGTATTCAGCACATACAAATGAGTTAGATCGATACTCGTAGTCTTNGTGAGCCCATCGGAATTAAAGAATAAGTTCCACGGTTGACCCAACCCGTCGGTCGTTCGCGGGTCTCCGATGTAATTTATCTCATCGAAATCTATTGGATTAGTTTCATTGACGATTCCATTACCGTCCTCGTCTATCTGACAGGTTCCATCTTCGTTGTAGTCATTCCATTGCCCATAAATAATCGCTGACCTACTCGTGGAATTCTTTTCATAATCAACAGTCAGAGCCATATGATCACTTGGCTCAATATTACCTTGGGAGTCTATATCAAAGTAGGTGTCTGCGTAATATGAAAACGATAGCGATACNAAATCGCCGGTGAGATTAGTGAGGTTTGTATTGACTACCGAAATGGATTCGCCCGTCCAATTATCACCATAACCTTCAACACCTGTTTGGGCTGCACACGGATGGCCAAACCAATATGCCTCGCTGTTGAATATCAAATCTGATGGACACAACAAGGAATCGTTATACAATTTACCAAGTGAGCCGTTCTCGTTTTCAGTGTTGACAGCATACCTTGTATCGTCGGTTGAATCTTCAAAGGTAATGATACAATCTGAACCAGGGTCACCACATTTTACGATTGAAGCATTTGCCCGCTTTACTGTAGCATTGATATCGAAATCCACCAATGTGTTACCCCAATTGTTGGTTATGGCCGAAATCGCATATGGCCCTTGAGCATAAGTGCCGCCTGGTAAGAAATAATCGATAGATTCCAATGCTGGATCGTATAAGTTAAACGGGGTTACATAATCAATGATCTCATCATTCAGAGATTGCTCATCCCATGCATTATTAGATAACGTTGCTGAAATTCTGTAAGTGGTGTCATTGAGGAAATTAGCTTGTATTGTAGCTTCATATTCTTCACCCGGTCCCAGGTTACTCAACGTTAATGAGGTTTGCAAAATTTGTGGGTTGGGAAAGAATGCGGTACTCTGTTTTGTGATTGTTAGATTATCGAACGCGAAGCCATCATAGCCAGTCCAAAGTGTTTCATTAGCATCAGATACTGAGCCTTCAAATCCGCTTCTAAATCTAAATCTTAAGTCTACTACTTCCCCTGCCCAAGGGCTCAAATCAAATGAACCAATTCCTTCATCGGTAAAGCTGTCCCAACCATAGTCTGAGTCATCGAAATAATTATCATAATCATACAACCCTTCTATTTCCATACCCATTGTGTACTGTTTCCATTCTCTCTCATCGTCAAATCCACCCCATATTGAATCCCCTGACCAGCAAGCATTAGCCCTGAACGCAGTTATTGGGCAGTTTATTAAACTCCAGCCAGTTTCTGTACTGCCCACCTCTATCATTGCTAAATCGTCCCATAATTCAGAGATGATGAAATTTCCATTCTGGCTGGTAAAACCTAAATCGCCATAGCTGAGGTGACGGAACAACTCGACACTCATGAAAGCTCTGTCCGAACCGGTTAAATCCACATCACGCAGAACCATCGCTTCATCCCAGTTAGCACCGTATCCAGTCCACTCGCCGCCCGAACTATCTGTGACGGTTTCTCCGGCCCACATAAAGTGAGTAGGGTTTAGATGATTGGCAGAGTTTGAGGCCTGAGATTCATCGGGGTTGGTTCCAGAACCAGAGGAAACTGTGGTTTGTTCTTTCCAATGATGGGTGCCGGATTCAACATAATCAATGAATTCCCAAGTACAACCAGCCCCGCAGGTTCCAAGATTCTCTGGGTTATCCCAATCGTTAGCGTAAACTGTTTGGTTTGTAGAATTCTTCTGATCCACTACATTGACCTCAACATCCAAATCTGCGGTCAACCCATTCAAAACACTCATACCGGTATTTGTCACGGTAATGTTGACATTTCTGTCACCTTCGCCTACTTGGCCAACGAAACGGTCCACTGGCGATATATCTATGTCAGAGATTGAAATATCTTGATTATCCATTTCTATAACTGAAATGGTATCATATTGACCTTGCCAGCCGAGATTATCCCGCCATCCCCCAAAATTGAAGTTTGCGTGTGCTACAACAACATCCAAAGCAGAATTTGAACCTCCAACAAGCTGTCCAACCTCAGCAATGTGAGGCCTTAATCCGGCTCCATATGATAACGGATTTAAGAACCCTCCATTGCCGTCTGAAAGGGTAATCTGAATCGAGGTTGGAGAGGTCAATAAGTAGGTGTTTGTTACTGCTCCGGTTGAATCGGTAGATGTTTCAGCTTCGGCCAGACTTGGTACAATGAAATCNGGCTCCTGATCGCCGTTTAGATCCGTAGCAGTTAGCGTAAATGCCGCATAATCACCGAAAGGCGCTTTGGCTGGACTAGACCAGGTTCCAGATGTTGAAGAGGTTACGTAGGTTATATTTTCAACCAAATCATCAATCATTGCGAGAACATCAGCAGTACCATCATTATTCATGTCAGCAACTGATAGATCTCTCGAATATGGCGTTTGCATGTTAATGACGTGCTCAGAGGTGCTTGTTGGAGTTGGACTGAAAGTATAACTNAGAGGGAACGAGTTGGTTTGACAGTTGAATTCCACGATTGAGACATTGTCGCCTTTTCCGGGGTTAGTCACTGTACCTGTAGAATAGTCTATTCCTTCGTCTCTCAAGAGCCACATATCGTTGTCTAAACAGGTAACGCCGCCACCGCCGGGTATTCCGCCACCAGTACCTACTTGTTCTTCCCCCCAATCACCGGCCGCGAAGGCTCGGTAGGTGTTCTGTTGAGCTGGGCCAAGATTGGTAACTATGCCTTGCGTGTTGGACCCTATCGGGCCAAGGTAAGTGACAACTCTCTGTGTGGTAATATCTGCTTGCAAATCTAGAATCATGACGTCATCATTGCCGTCTTTGTTCAAGTCAGAAACCTCCAAATCCCAAGCCCAGAAGTGAGTATATCTTTCCCCGATCGACCATGTCTTTTGGTTACAGCCACCGTTTTCAATGATTGTGACGTTTCCTGGTTCGCCCGCTGGCGTACCATCATCATTGGTTTTGAACGGATTGTTACGCTGGAAAATAACAAGATCAGTTACGCCATCGCCGGTAAAGTCCCCCGATTCAATGAACTGTACATTGGAGAATTCATCCCAATCGGCATTCCTATCTTGATTGGCGGAAACCCAAATGTCTTGCCTTTCAGAGAAATCACCATTACCATCATTCCACAAAACTGTGATGGTGTGGGTTCCGTCCGTAGCCACGGCAATGTCATTGTGATTGTCACAATTGAAATCGCCTATAGCGACATCATGAGGGTCGACATTCGTAGTGTAGGTTCTTGCTTGGGAAGCACTTGCAGTAGTTGCTAGTGCTGCGGTAGTAGAGAGAATCATTAGCAGACATAGCAAGATACTCTTGGCGCGGGATTTGAAGAGATTGCCTTGGGAAAACATCATCATCACTAGATGAGCCACACTAACTACCACTTTAACTGCTTTGGATTTTTGCCTCTAAAATTACGTTCCGCATGCCTAACAGTAATGCGAAATTACGAACCAAAAATCTCAAGATTATTGGTTAAACTTTGCCCGCTAACCAGCGTGGAGAAGGGCCCCAACCTATTGCATCGCCACCGTGAACTTTCACTAGCTTACCCGCAGAAAATAATGATTCAAGCCACACCTCGAGTGCAGTCCCTTCTCGGTTGCCTAGTTTCTTGCTGGCAATTTCTTCGATATCGCTGGTTTTTAGGGCAGTAAAGCCATAGTCGCGAACGACGATGTTCATCAATTCTCTAAGCCACGCTTCAGCCATTGGATCGACGCTCATCGTGCCTTGAACTGGGAGTGGTTCATCCAATTCGGCAAAAAGATCCATCAGTTCAATAGGATCAGGTTTAGTTAGATTATCTAAGCCAAGTGCCCGTAACTCGGTGCTCAAATCTAATTCACCGATTGGCCTTCTAACAATGGGTATCCTAGATGGGTCTGGCTCGGGACCCATGTCGAGTGGTTTCTCTCCTAATGGTTCGTCGTCAACTTCTATCCTAGTTTTCGCTTGGGATTTTATTCCAGAGGTGTTGGATGCTTTTGCCTCCTGACCAATTGGCATCATCCAGCCAACGCCTTCAAGGCCTAATTCGGAAACTTTTTGACGAATCCAATCAGCCTGGCCGCGTAAAAGTACCTCGACTTCATTCTCATCTGAACGAAAACGGTATTGAACAAACCCGGTAAGTTCCGCCATGTGGACTCCTCGAGTTATCTACGCTTCAAGATGACGCTTTATCTTGCTAATTGCCTGAGTACTGTATGAAGGATACCACCATTGCGATAATATTCAACCTCAACAGGCGTATCCAACCTAACCTGGGCCTCAAATTCTATCGATGTACCATCCTCTTTATTGGCGGTAATCGTCAACATCTGAAGCGGCTTAACATCATCAGTTACGGGAATGTTGTAGGTTTCATTGCCGTCAAGGCCAAGTGATTCATGAGACTGTCCGGATTTGAAGGTTAACGGTAAAACGCCCATACCAACCAGATTAGAGCGATGTATTCTTTCAAACGATGTTGCAATTACTGCCTCAACTCCGAGTAGGTATGTGCCTTTTGCTGCCCAATCTCTTGACGAGCCAGTGCCGTATTGGGAACCTGCAAGCACTACCTTGGATCCTGGGTAAGCATTGGCGGCATGGAAAACCGATACGATTTCTCCAGAGTCCGGATGCTTAGCAAAACCTCCCTCAGTACCAGGCGCCATTTGATTTCTTATTCTGACATTGGCAAATGTACCTCGCATCATGATTTCATGGTTACCTCGTCTGCTACCAAACGAGTTGAAATTTCTAACATCGACACCCCGTTCCACAAGCCATTGTCCCGCTGGACCNCCCTCTGGAAAAGAACCTGCAGGAGATATGTGATCGGTGGTAATTGAATCACCGAGTTTCAATAAAACCTTAGCATTGTCAATTGGTGAAATTGGATTAGGTGCTGAACTTAACCCGGAAAAGAAGGTTGGTAATCTAATGTAAGTTGAGTCCTCTTCCCATGGATATAATGGGCTTGATACTGCCGGTATTGAATCCCAACGAGGTTCACTCATTGCGTCGGCATACCGTTGTCTAAACATATCTGGAGTAATCGCCGAGAGAGCCTCTGCAAGTTCTTCGTCTGATGGCCAAACATCAGCAAGCATTATTGGAGATCCATCATCTGAATAACCAAGTGGTTCAGTTTCAAGATCAACCTCCAAATTACCTGCAATAGCATATGCAACCACTAGTGGAGGGCTTGCTAGGTAAGATGCCTTAACTTTGCTGTGCACTCTGCCCTCAAAGTTTCTGTTACCTGAGATAACTGAGCCAACTATCAAACCAGCTTCCTCGATAGCATTGTCAATCTGTTCTGGCAATGGTCCGGAGTTACCAATACAGGTTGTGCAACCATATCCCACTATATTGAATCCCATCTCGTTTAGATCTTCTTGTAGGCCTGTTGCCTCGTAATACTCCGTGACAACTCTACTTCCCGGCGCAAGTGAGGTTTTAACCCACGGTTTAACGGACAACCCTTGCTTTCGTGCATTACGAGCCAGAAGTCCTGCTGCCAGCATTACTCCGGGGTTAGAGGTATTAGTACAGGAAGTGATTGCCGCGATTACAACATCACCGTGGTTAAGATCAAACTTTAAGCCATCCATTTCAACTATCGCTCCATTGGATAGGTCTTCTTGTTTTAGGCCGTGACCTTGATGTCCAAGTTCAGCGGTCAAAGATTCGATGAAATGATGTTTCATGTCAGCCAGATCTACTCTATCTTGGGGCCGCTTNGGCCCGGCTAGGGCCGGCTCAATGGTATCTAAGTCTAATTCCAGTAGGGCAGAATAGGATTTTTCAGGCGACGCTACGTCATACCACAATCCTTGGGCTTTACAGTATTCTTCCACTCCGGTAATATCTGAATCTTCTCTACCTGTTAGGCGCATGTAGTCAAGGGTACGATTGTCGACCGGGAAGAAACCACAAGTTGCACCATACTCAGGTGCCATGTTAGCGATTGTTGCTCTATCTGCCAATGTTAAAGCAGCCATGCCGCTGCCAAAGAACTCAACAAATTTTCCTACCACACCATGTTTTCTGAGCATTTCTACGATTCTCAATGTCATATCTGTTGCGGTAACTCCGGGTTTCAACTCACCAGTTAATCTAACTCCAACAACATCGGGAGCAAGCATGTAAATTGGTTGACCAAGCATTACTGCTTCAGCCTCTATCCCTCCAACACCCCAGCCTAAAACGCCAAGACCGTTGATCATAGTAGTATGAGAATCTGTCCCAACTAACGTGTCAGCTAACCAGACCCCGTCTTCTTGGCGCGCCACACTGGCTAAAAATTCTAGATTTACTTGGTGAACGATACCTCTTGATGGCGGAACTACCTGAAAATCTTTTAGTGACTGTTGTCCCCACTTGAGAAATTTATATCGCTCCATGTTTCGCTCATATTCGATATCTAGATTCAAATCTAGTGCGTTATGATACGCTCCTGAAACGTCGACTTGAACTGAATGGTCGATTACCAAATCAACAGGGACTTGCGGGTTTACCTTCTCAGNATCCCCTCCCATTTCGACCATTGCGTCTCTTAGTGCCGCTAGATCAACTACTGCTGGGACTCCAGTGAAGTCTTGGAGAATAACTCTGGACGGTCTAAAGGGTATTTCTCCACGCTCACCATTTGCCTGCCATGATGCGATGTTTCTAACATCTTGTTCAGTTACTAGAAAACCATCATTGCCTCTTATTGCCCCTTCAAGAAGAATCCTAATTGAGTATGGTAAATGGGATGTATCAATACCATTCTCATCCAGACTAGAAATTGAATAATAGTGGCCACCGATTGATAACTCTCGCTTGGCATTGAAGGTGTCTAGGGTCGTCATGTTCACAGCGAACTCATAGACATCTATGAATGAAACGCTTTATCCTGTGATAGCTGATTACCAGAAATACCACCATGGAGTGTCTTCTCCGCCGTTTGTGGTAACACTAACCAAGGTTACTGGATTTTCTGGAACATCGCCTGGGTCTGTTTGAATATCACTAATTGAAGTTACGTGCTCACAGCCGTCAATAATATCTCCAAATACGGTATGTTGGCCATCAAGCCAGTTAGGTGTGGAATCTTCTGGAATCAAAAAGAATTGGCTGCCTCCCGTATGTGGCGGATTTTTCTTGGCCATTGAGATTGTACATGGCGTGTGAATTAAGCCGTTATCAACTTCATCGGGAATTGTGTAAAGCGTCTCGTTGGAGCAATCCAGGGAACTATCCATGGCAACACCGTCACAATAGCCATACCACTTTGCTGCGTAGCCACCCTGGCCGTCACCTCGTTCGAAGTCGCCGCCTTGAATCATAAAACCGTCGATTACTCTATGGAACTGTGAATTGTCATAGTTTCCTGCAACCGCATGAAGATGGAGATTTTCAACGTGAATTGGGGCACTATCCGGGTCTAGTGAAACAGTGATGACTTGATCATTGAATAGACCGTTTGCATCTGTCCAAGTAATACGCATCTCTGCCTCTGTCGGCATGTCTGTTGGCGGCGTGTAGGATGCCGCCTTGACAAGCAATAGAGCAATTATGATGACCCCTATCAAAGCTCCGATACCCGCAAGTGTTGGCGTTCCGTCATTGACCAATCTTGGCATGGTGGTTTCTTTGATTCCTTGCTCTTGCATTTCATTAAGTAAGTTGTTGTAAGCAGAGTTGTTCGTCTTATTCCTCGGTGCTTTCTTGACCGCATCTCTAAGTAACGATGCTGCTTTCCGATATTCCGAGCGAGAATCTTTCTTTTTGGCTATCGCCCAGGTTGCTTCACCGGCTATTCTAAGCGTTGTTGAGTTTTCTCCACTAGCATCAACTTCTCTCAACAAATCTAAGCATCCATCTGCATTGCCCTTAGCAAGCAATTTCTCGGCTTTTTCCCACATTTTGGTCAAATCTTCGGCTGCCATTGAACACCCGAGTATGATTTTAGATTTGAGTTTCACTATCCAAATTTTCCCATTACCTGTTCTAAATTCTAAGCAACATATTCAAAGAGTGCATGCCAACCCCTACTGCTAAGGGCGGGGGAACACGGCTCTAGGAGATTAAATCCGATGGAAAGCATTGTCAATGATTTCACAATAAATATAGCAACAGCAAACGGAACTGGCTCTCAATCAGCAAACCTAATTTTACTCCAATCTCTCTTTGACATGGGGGTGCCGGTAAGCGGCAAGAACCTATTCCCCTCTAACATTTCTGGCCTACCTACATGGTATATCATTAGATTGTCTGACCATGGCTATCAAGCACCTGGAAACCGAACCGATATTCAAGTACTGGTCAATCCAGCCACATGGGTAGAAGACTTGGCCGCCTTAGAGCCGGGTACAGTCGTAGTTTGGAATGAAAATTCCAAATTGGAAATGACCCGTGATGATGTTATATCCTATCCGATTCCAATGACCAAGATTGCTCGAGGTATTAACCCAAAATTGGCCAAGTTGATTACTAATATTGTCTATGTTGGTGCATTGGCTGAAATTCTTGGAATTGAACAATCTGCGCTTGAGTCAGCCGTTGCTAAACAATTCAAAGGCAAAGATTCAGCTATTGAACTGAACACCAATGCTTTGAATTTAGGCAGAGAATACTTTAGTGAAAATTTGACAAAATCAGACCCATACAAGGTAGCAGCAAGAGACATTGCGACCCCACAATTCTTCGTTGAAGGTAATGAAGCGGTTGCTTTGGGGTCATTATTTGGTGGTGCTCAATTACTTTCATGGTACCCAATCACTCCATCTTCATCACTCGCTGAGGGTATGATAAATTGGATTCCCAAGATTAGAACTAATGATGATGGCGAAGCAACATGTGCAGTCATTCAAGCAGAGGATGAGCTCGCTGCAGCAGGCATGGTACTGGGAGCCGGCTGGGCGGGCGCTAGAGGCATGACTGCAACATCTGGACCTGGTATTTCTCTGATGCAGGAATTTATTGGGTTGGCGTATTTTGCAGAAATTCCATCGGTATTTTGGGATGTATGTCGTGTTGGTCCTTCAACCGGCCTACCGACAAGAACCCAGCAATCCGACATTACAATGTTGTATGAAGGAAGCCATGGTGATACGCAACACATCGTATTATTCCCCGGAACAGTGCAAGAGTGTTTCGAATTCGGTTGGCGAGCCTTTGATTATTCTGAGAAATTCCAAACACCGGTCTTTGGCATGAGTGATTTGGATCTCGGAATGAATAGATGGGCATGCTCTGGATTTGAATATCCATCAGAAAACATGGATCGTGGAAAAGTCGTCCGTGACAAAGATGTTTTCGAGGCGTTTGAAGAGTTTGGGCGCTATCTTGACGTCGACGGTGACGGGATTCCTTACCGAACCTTACCCGGTTCTGGAATGGCCCCTATTCTATACCGTGGAACAGGTCACAACCCAATGGGAGTTTATTCCGAAAAGCCCCACGACTATCTACAGTTAATGACAAGACTAAGAAATAAAATCGATAGTACCAGAGATCAATTACCAGCACCTATCTTACGAGAAGAAGCAGAATGTGAAATTGGCATAATTTACCTTGGTAGCATGGAAAATACCATCCAAGAAATTGACGATATTTTGGAATCCACCGGCTTGAAAGTAAGCCAATGTCGATTGAGAGCGCTTCCCGCGCACAGCGAAATTGAACAATTTATTGCCCGGCATGAAACGTCAATCGTTTTAGAAATAAATCGTGATGGCCAATTGTATGGTATCTTAAGAAAAGAAATACCTATCAATCTAGTGCCGAAACTACGCAGCGTTGCATACTCAGACGGGATGCCGCCCAGAGCCAAAATATACGCTGACATGATTCTTGATTGTTTGAAGGAGGAAGGCTAATGAGCAAAAAACCAGTACGAGCACCTAAACCAGTAAAACTCAATGTCATTAACGAACCAAAGGATAGTTACACTGGAGGGCCCTCTTCTCTATGCCCTGGTTGTGGCCACGATCAAATTTCTAATGTGATAATTAATGCTGCCTGGGAAAATGGCGTTCAGCCACACCGAATCGCTAAGATGTCGGGTATTGGATGTTCTTCAAAGACACCAGCGTATTATCTGGGTCAATCGCATGGATTCAACACTGTTCACGGTAGAATGCCATCGGTGACTACTGGGGCTTATGCAGTCAACAAAGACCTCCTGTACATCGGCGTTTCTGGGGACGGGGACTCTGCTTCAATCGGTATTGGCCAGTTAATCCACGCAATTAGAAGAAATATGGACATGGTCTACATCATTGAAAACAATGGCGTCTACGGACTTACTAAGGGCCAATATTCCGCTACCGCAGACATTGGTTCAAAGAAAAAGAAAGGCCCCATTAATGAAACGCAGCCAATCGATCTATGCGCATTAGCAATCAATCTCGGTTGTACCTTTGTAGCCAGATCTTTTTCCGGGTCAAAGAAGCAGTTAAACGCAATTTTGAAAGCCGCCATGTCACACAAGGGATTCGCACTAATCGACGTTATTTCCCCCTGTGTCACCTTCAATAACAACGACGAATCTATGAAATCTTATGGCTATGTGAAAGAGAATGAAATCACTCTGCACATGACTGATTATATCCCCCATTTCAACCCCATAACCGAAGTCGAAGTCCCNGAAGGACATTACCGAGATATTACCCTCCATGATGGCTCCACGATAAGATTGGAAACTATTTCCAAGGAACACGACCCAAGCGATGCTGTTGCCGCATTAACCGCGTTACACAATGCGGAAACCAATGCCAAACACGTTACTGGTTTGCTCTACTTCGATAACACTAAGGCATCCCTTACTGAAGACCTGGGGTTGGTTGATAAGCCACTGATTGATGTCGCAGACGATGAGTTAAGACCCGATAAAGCGGTCCTTGACAAAATCAATGCCGCATTCCTTGGTTGATTTTGTGACCAGAAACCCAATCTGCAATAAAGGAGGACTGGCTACAACAATGTATGGGTCCCATTACAGTAGGTGCTATCGGAATATCCATCAGCGCCCTGTTTTATGGCGGTTACAGACTAAACAAAAAACGCAACCGAAGGCTACTTAGGGAGGCGCTAAGGAAAAAATACGCACCTGACCTCCCTCCGCTGATAAATACTGAAACAAGCCGAACGGTAATCGCTGCAGATTCATCAAACCCTGAGACAAGACCGCCAGTGAAGCGAACAAAACAGATCGAGGAATTAACCGAAAAAGAATATGATCAGTGGCAAGAAAGAGATGAACAACGCGATGCAAATATAATGCAACTGAGATTAATTCTCGAGGATATTATCGGCGAACTTCCCGAATTAGAAGAAGGCAATGATGAAGATTTAACAGAAGATGAGCGAATCATGAATCTTGATGCTAGAGCGGAGTGGATTATCGATAATGAAGATAATTTAGATGAGCATGCAACATTTGTCGAAACTGAAATGGTTGGCTCGGGAATCATAGTAGAAGAGTCTCCACCCGATGATGATGACCTTGATGAGAGACTTGAGAGGGAAGGTGGCAAGACTGGAGCAGTTCAGGTCTCACTTGCATGGGATGATTACAATGACCTAGATTTACACCTGTTCTGTCCTTCCGGCGAAAGAATATATTTCAATAACAAAAAGAGTGATTGTGGTGGCGAATTAGATGTTGACATGAACGTTAAACCGGTTAGTAACAAAGCAGTTGAAAATGTCGTTTGGCCTCTCAATCCACCAAAAGGCACTTACAAAGTTGGAGTTCACTTTTACAAACATCACAAAAAGCGTCGCACCAAAAAGCATACCAAGTACCGTCTAAGAGTCTCTATTTTTGGTAAGATTCAGGAATACTCAGGCACCATCAAATATGGCACAGCCATCCAAATCGTCACCGGATTTACCATTGGTACAGAAGAGGACTTATCAAAAAAATACAGCGAATTCAATTGAATTTGGTAGTCCCTCTCGGATTTGAACCGAGGTCGGAGGAACCAGAATCCTCCATGATGGACCGCTACACTAAGGGACTGTATTGTTTGCTACTTGCTCCGACTTTTTCAATTAAGCGGTATTGTCAAATATATTTTCAGGGACGTTGTTTTATGTACCAGTTAATACTGACATCGTCTCATGAGAAAGATGCTAACTATGCTAATGGCCCTGTCAATGGTCTTAGCTGGATGTATGGATTTAACTGATGAAGATGTAGAAGAAATAGTAGACACCATTATCGAAGTACCAGGATGTAATGACGAGACTGCGTACAATTATGACGAAAATGCGACTAATAATTTAGCGTGTCTGACCGAGCAAGTATTGAAACAATCGGTTACCGATTTCGTTAACCTCGTTGATAACGGACCTGCTTGGGGTGAAACAATGGGTATCGTTATGGAAGGTAGTGACACTGATTCCGATGGAACAACCTTCACATTCACCACAACAATGGCGGTTTCCCCAGATGGCATGTATACAATGGTAGAAATGGACATGGGAATGATAACATTTGACATGGGCGAGTTGATGACTGAAAATGCCGATAATACCACAAACCTACAAACTACTTGGATGGGCAATACCTTCCAAATGAATTCTGAAGCAGTATTCGATGACCACTGGAACGAACAATCATTCCTCGAAGACGATGATGATGACATGGACATGGGCGACGATGACATGGACATGGGCGACGATAGCCCTGATGGTATGAGTGATGACAGCGCTGATGACATGGGAATGGATATGGATATGGATATGGGTATGGATATGGATATGGGATTGCCTAACACTGAAGTAGATATTCCTGATGATTTCGATCCCGCAACTGCTCTGTATACAGCAGGCCTATCCACAGATAATGGATACTCGTTCACCACTGTGGTTGAACATGATGCATATCACAACACAACCATGACATTTATTCTGTCACCTGACCTGTCTGTAACCAAACTAGACATTGTTGAAACTTACAACGGAATGGTTACTACATCCTCAATTAGTATTTTGGATGCTGAAGCAGCAGGTCTTTTACTAGTTAATGACAACACTTTGATCGAACATGCACTTCCTTTCACACTATCTCCTGTGGGTGGTGATGAACACGGTGACCATGATGACCACGGCGATGGCGACCATGATGACCACGGCGATCATGATGACCACGGCGATGGCGACCATGATGACCACGGCGATGGCGACCATGATGACCACGGCGATGGTGACCACGATAGCGACCACAACGGTCATGATGATTCCCATCACGTCACTGAACCCGGTCACCACCACCACGGTGATGACAACTATCATCACGAACATGACGGCGACGATGGATTGTCACATTCCGCATCTGATAGACACCACGACCATCATGATGATCATGACGACCACAGTTCTGATGAACTACCATCCGAATCTGAGATGTTTGACATGCTTGACGGAAATGGGGATGGTATGTTAACATTAGAAGAAATCATGAGTGGTCTTGATTCAATAGATAATGATGCTCCTCCAACTCCTGAAGAAGCCATTGAACAAGGTGATGCTGACGGTTCTGAAGGTATTTCATGGGATGAGTTTGTTGAACTCTGGAACGCCTTTGAGGATGAAGATGACCCTGAAGACAATCACCTCAATAATAGTCCTGCTTTAGAATCAGATTTCCACTATGCTTTCAACAGTAGTGACTCCAACGAAGACGGTGAACTAACTGTCGATGAACTACAATATTTCATCGACCAAGTTTCCGAATTGAGTTCAGATGATCATGAGCATGATAGAACCTTTGTTTGCAGTTCTACAATAGGTGGAGAGCCAGACATGGAAATTGCTTTTGAGTTAGTTAACGATGGTACTGAAAATTGTGGCGATGGAGCGGACGAGCCTCAAGACATGGACCCTAGCATAGATTCCGATGGAGATGGAATTGCAGATAACGATGTTGACAACTGGTTTTACTGTTACAATGGCGACAACCTCTCTATGATGGTTGTCAACGATGGTACCGATGATTGCTCAATGGGAGAGGATGAGCATGACTCAGAACCTTGGATGATGTTTGACGACTGTACTGACATGAGCGCTAGTTCTCCTGACGAGGGTAGCATGTGGGAATGTTTCGTCGACATGGACGATGATGGCACAGTTACTTCTGAAGAAAGTACTGGCATGTGGTATAACTGTCAAATTATTACCATGGTTGAAGGCGATATGTGGTTTTGTGAACCTCAAAACCATGAAGATGGTATGAGTGAAGCTGCAATGAGCATGTTCTTTGATGCAGCAGATGCTGATGGCGATGGTATGCTATCCGCGAGTGAGTTTACCCTGCTCTACACAGTTTTCCAAAGCGGTGATGATGGCCTTAGCGCAGAAATATTCCATGCAATTTTGGATTCTAACGGTGATGGCGAGATAACTGCTTCTGAATATTCAAATTTCCTGAACGGAAGCGGAGATGACAGTGAACTTGATTTCAGCGAACTTGAATCTATGATTGAAATGTTTGATGAAGACGGCAGCGGCGGACTTAGCGTACATGAATTAGACGAAATGCTTGAGGAAACTGGAGATGGCGATGATCACGGTGACCATCATGACGGTCACAGTGAAGATTGTGTGAGCGTCACAGCAGGAGAGGTAGCGCCAGCAGATGGAACATTTACCTACAGCAGCGGCGAGACTGTTAACGTAGAAGCAGGTGACGAAGCTCCAGAAGATGGATTGTATTGTATTGGCGATCATGACGGACATGAACATGATGACCACGGAGACCACGGCGATGGTGACCACGGAGACCATGATGGGCATGATCATGATGACCACGGGGCCGCATATGATTGGGAGATTGATACTGCTGATACGATGTCAGAANCTGAAATTATTGGAGCATTTGTCGACTATCACATAGTTCTGGCAAATTGCGTAAGTGAAGACAGTGACGACNTGATGATGGGCAGTGACGATATGATGATGGGCAGTGAAACAATGAGTTGTGGTAACGACGTAATGAAAGTTACAATCGCGGAAGCCATGGCGGCAGGCGCTGATATCATGTTCCACGATGCTGATGCCTCAGGGACAATAACCGATGGTGACATGGTCCACATCAATCCAGATATTGACGCTGGTGGTGAATGGAATAGTGTTAGNCTATACTCCGTTAATGCCGATAAGTATTCTGACGAGAACCCAATGATGACGCCTGGTTTTGGTGCATTTGCTGGCATAGTTGCCCTTTTAGGCGCTGCACTACTATCCCGCAGGGACTAAGTAGCCATAGGTAAGTTAACAGTAACATAATCTCTATTTTAGATNGAGACAAATCGGAACAAGACCTTTGATACTGCGGACAGCATCATAATAATCAAAAATGAACCTAAAGCCCACCGAGCCCATGGCCGGTCAGGTTTTTCCGGCGGCCATGGGTCAAATCCAAGACGCTCGGCTTCTTCGACTAGGGCGGCCAGTTCTGCTAACTCTTCCTCGACACTTTGGGCTGGCATGGTTATTGCCAAATGAGCGTAATACATCAATATAAGTGATTAATGACAAACATAGTATTTTAACAATAATCAGCGAATCGNCAAANGGTGCTCGNATGTCCATCCAACCAAACTCTAATGGCCAAACCATCTTTGTAACCGGGGTAAATGGCCATATTGGCAACCAAATAGTAAGAGATTTACTAGAAAATGGTTACCATGTCAAAGGCTCTGTCAGAGACCTAAATGATGATACTAAAACCTCTCACGTGATTCAACATGCCAAAGATGTCGGCGTTGAAGACCGTCTAGAATTAGTAGAGGGCGATATCCTTGATGCAGACCATTGGACAGATTTGATTAGTGGCTGCGATTCCCTATTTCACACGGCAACAATCTATTCCAATAGTAAAGAGGCTCAATTGATTATTGATACTGCACTGTTAGGAACTACCCATTTACTCACTGCAGCAAGAAACGCTGGCATCAAGCGGGTAGTCTACACTTCCAGTGTTGCCGCAGTTGGCAATACTCCAAAAGGTAGGGTAAAAACCGAAAATGATTGGCAAACCGAGCGTTCATCGCCATATATTATTGCCAAGACAGATAGTGAAAGGAAAGCTTGGAAATTGGCCGGAGAATTTGATATTGATTTGCGAGTAATCAATCCAAGCGCAGTGATTGGTGGTGGTTTTGTCAACCCAACTCCAAGCGTTGATTTCTTCCCAGATATTGTCAATGGTAATGTGCCAATGGCACCAAAAATCCCGCTATCGATTGTTCATGTAAGAGATGTTGCAATTGCTCATCGAAGGGCGTATGAGGTTGATGAGGCGGCAGGCAGATTCATTCTTGCCCCGCACAATAACCTGACATTAGTAGATGTATGTCGAACGGTAAAACAACTATACCCGGAAAGTAAGGCACCTAAGCGAGGTATTCCGCGCTCAATGATGTCACTCGTAGTATTATTTGACTGGTTTAACGGACTTAGAGGCAAAAAACGCTACATGACGAGAAAGACTGTCAAAGGATTTTTCCGTGGGGACTCAAATATCTCATCAGAGAAAGCTACGGAGGTATTAGGGATGAATTGGATCTCTCTGGAAGACAGTATCAAGGATACCATAGATGAATTCAAATCACGGTCGTTGATACCATAGGCTCGGATGTGTCTNCACCTTTAGCCCACTTTTTCTTGACGAATTTGAATAGAATTCTAGAGAATACCATTGAGAACAGCAGGAATATGATAGAAGTCCAAATTGGGGCGTTTTCACTTGTTGCAATGAAGTAGGTTACAATCAATATCCCCGTCCCGTACACGGCCCTAAACGCTGAAAATAACATCATTGTCCGAAATGCTGGAGACTTAGAAAGACGAGCAAAAAACGCCAACTTTTGCTCTTCCATGAAGAGCGGTAATGCTTTTCCTACAAAATATCATGCTTTGCAGCATAACAAGCCTTCAAAATGGTTGGCAACACGACGGATGCTCATGCAGTCTATTAACAAGGGCAAAATTACGCTAAATGGCGGTTATTGCGCCAACTGTCTAAGGCTAGAAAAAACATCAATAGATGCCAACGGCAGATGTGCAGATTGTGCAAGCATGCACTTTGCCATTGATTAGTTACTCCTCTAGTGATGCTGCCTTTGGTGGGGTGAAAATGCCCCTATCATCTAATACATCACAAGAACCAGGGAGTACTGATAAAATCTCATCGGTGGAAATTCCGGTATTCTTGTAGATTCGATTAGCGAGTTTGTCTTTCTTAGAGATCCCTGGGCTCAATATTGCATGTCTCGGACAAACCTTGCGTATCATATCAGGCACACCACTCATCAACAATGGCACTCCATTTATCGCAATTAGGCCTATACCTAACCTTACTTCTAAGTCCCTAAACCACTGACGCTGCCCTCTAACAATGAATGCACCCTTACCAACATATTCTCCAGTTTGTGCGGTCTTAGAGACTTGAGCGGGCTTAACGGCAAATACTGTGCCATGGCTGCCGCCACTGCCCCAAGCACGACTCCAACATAGGGCTAAAGTCGCAGCTTCTGTTAATTTATCATCATCAATTCGCTCATCGCCAAGCTTGTCAACTAATTTGAATGCTGGAATATCATCAGGAATATGGCTTGGTCTATGTTCATCGATCATGAAACCCTGTGATGCTCTAAGACTGCAGCTCGGAGCGCCATGAATATCGGCGTGGAGATACATGTCAGATCCAGATAGATGCTTCTTGACAATAGCATCATTACCCTTAGCATCTTTACCACCAACCAACAAATGGCCACCAGTGGTCATCGACCATCGATGATTCTCAAACCACAGGCGCTTACTGCGCTTAACTTTGCTAAGCCGGCCACTTTCCTTAGCCTTGACTTCTTTCTTCTTAGCACGCTTGAGGTAGACATTGGTTTCCTCTAAAGCATCGGTAGCACCCTTGGTTTTGGCTTTCTGCTTGCGTGCAGTTTCAAAGAAGTGCTGAGCGTTTTGGTGAACCGTTTCATCCAGTCTTAGCATCGCTTGCATACCTTTAGGCTCACCATCTTCGTTAGGCAGAATTGTGGTGAAAGTGCGGTCAGCGGGATTCATAGAGACTATCCAAGGAATCTGTTTGGCCATATTTTGTGTCGCTTTCCAGCCATTTTTCTCAACNGNTTCTTTNATNTGANCAAGCAGACTTTCGACATGTGACCAATTATTTTGGATGGTATGGCCAATCATTTGCTGCTTCTCGATTTTTTTAGCAAAGCCAGATAGTGCCTTTTCCTGCTGTGCTTGTCTTCGCTCCAATTTTTCTACCTCGGTAGAAAAGCCTCTTCCAGGTGATGCAATGTCTAACTTTTCTGCTTCACGACGAGCAAGTGCACCGGCATCATGAGCACCTTGCCATGCATCGACTGCTTGGCATAAATTGTCAAATTCAATAACTGCTTTACCTTCATGGGCTGGAAGTAAGGTTGGAGATGCTTCGTTAGCATATTGCTGTAAGAATTTGTCTCGCTCAGCCCCATCTACTTGCTGATTAGCTAATTCTTGGAGTTCCTCGTCGGTTNGCTCACCTTCAGTCTTGAGAATAACATAGCCCTTAGCATCGTTAGCAAGGCCGTCGAGTAATTGCTTGAGGGCTTTGTGAACCTTCTTAGGGTTAATATCAGAAATTCGTTGATTGGGCCCATAACCTGCTAATGAGCACACTGCGTTTGCATGAGTGGCTCCAAGATTTGCCTTGCCCCCAAGAGTTGCAACTAGGTCGCGATCTGAATTATCAAAGATTTCCTGTAGGGCTTTCTCGTCAAAATCATGAGGGTCTGAGGCGGGTGGTGGTGGTGAATATTCCACACCTTTCTTCAAGACACGTCCCGAATATTTCGCATGAGTCAGGGGTTGGATGATGATGCCTTCACTATCAACCAGAATGATGTTACCCTCTCTAAAAACTTCAACATACAGATGCATGTGGCCAAATTTTGTATCAAAATCCAACGCCAATACTCGATCAAAACCCAGTTGTCTAACTGCGGTCACGCGAGCATTTTTGAGATATTTTCGCAACACCATCGCGAACGGTGGAGGCGTTTGTGGCATGGGACGATCGCGGTTAGAGGTGTAAATTCTAGAACCTCGAACAATAACCAAGTCAAACTGGTTACTTTCTTTAGGATTGATTCGCAAAACAATTTGCTCGTAATGCGGCATGTATGATTTTTTGACATAAGCGCCGACATATTGATTCAGTTCACTAACGATCGCTCGTAGGTCAAAACCGCTCATGTTGGCCTTCATATTACCGCCTCATATAACTGGATGATTCACGCTTATTGAAATCTACTTGAAACTCAACAGAACTTTACCGATGTTCTTAGCGTCATGGATGTGTTGATGTGCTTTAGCCGCATCCGCAACTGAAAATACTGAGTCTATCACTGGGTCGAGGACACCTTGGTTGATACCATCAATAATACGGTTTAGTTGCTTGGCAATTACTGCCTCATCGTTCCATGTCCCCATGTGCACGCCAAACACGCCTTGATTGCGAGACATCATTTTGAGAGGATCAAGTTTTGGGGTTTTTCGCCAGGCAAAGTAGGCTTTGAACAGTGAACGCTTACTGCTTGGCGCCGCTGCTGACATGCCAAATGAGTACACTTTACCGCCCATGGCTAGGACTTTCAAACTGCGTTTTAGATTCTCGCCGCTAATTGGGTCAAGAATGTGATCTACCCCTTTTCCATCGGTTTCGCGGTTGATAATTGCAACAAAATCTTCCTTGTGTCTGTCTATTGGAATGCCACCGAACTGCTTGATGATGTCTGCCTTATGGCCTGAGGCGGTAGCCCATACTTTGCTTACTCCAGCCCACTGGCATAATTGTAAGGCTGCGGTTCCAACGCCTCCGGCCCCGCCGTGGATCAGTACGGTATCGGTTGGCTTTAGATTACCTAAATAATGCAAGATATGGTGTGCAGTGATATAGGTGACTGGCATTGCTGCCGCCTTTTCTAATGACATTTCATCAGGTAATGGAATAACGCGTGATGTGACAGCAATAACGTGACTGGCTTGTCCACCATTTTGCATTGCCGCAACTACTCTTTGACCAACTTCAAACTCCGTCACTCCTTTGCCAAGCGAATAAACTGTTCCGCTTACTTCGTAACCTGGAGTAAACGGAAATGGCGGTCTTGGCTGATACAAACCTAATCGCATTAACGTATCAGCAAAGTTGATTCCAGCATAGTGAACCTCNATACAAACCTCACCCTCATTCGGTTCGGGCATTGGCATATCAATGACGTCAAGAACTGACGGTGAACCTGCTTTGGTGATAACTAATCTGCGAGGCATGTCGGTGCTAGGCAGTGCTATCAATCAATGCTTGCATGCCAATTNCCATCAGAATCTTGCGATAACTTACCCTGTCTTTGATGTGATAATAGGTGCGCTAATGTCTGATCTCGGGCAAGGCCAGGGTGTGCATCTGGTGTATCCTCATATGCCTTTACCGCAATTTCAGAGACATCAGCTAAGCCATCAGCGACCGCCTCCAAAACCTTGCCATGTCGAGCACTTCGATGCTTTAGGTAATAATTGAATTTCTTTTTTGGCAACGCAATTACCGGACCGTGGCTAGGAAACGCTAGATGCGGGTTTAGGTCTCTAAGTCTTGCAAGTTGAGCAAGGTATTCATCCATGTCGCCGGTTGCAGGCGGAATCAAAATTGTGCCAAACCCGGCCACCATGTCGCCAGCCACTAATCCTGCATCACCCAAGAAACAAATGTGACCCGGATGATGCCCCGGCGTGATTAGAACCTGCCACGTTTGATTTCCTAATTGTAGAATTTCTCCATCCACTAAAATACGGTCACACTCGACGCTTCTTGAGGTATATTCACTGCCCCAAACAGGTAGGTCAAATGCCTCTTTCAGTAAATCCATATCTGCAAGATGATCACCGTGCGAATGAGTAAATGCAATCGCAATTGCCTCGCCACTATGCCGCTGAACCGCATCTGCGAGATTTTCCATATCTTCGCGGTAGCGTACAGCTGGGTCAATGATGATGAAATCACCTTCTGGATCGCCAACAAGGTAGCAATTCGTGTGGTCTGCAGGTGGCAATGTAGCAGTTCTAATCGGGACAACTTCTACCCCATAAGCAAACAAAATTGACTGACGACCCGGCTGACGCTTGGAGATATTTTGTGCAGCCTGAACCATGTCTTGGTCTGAGAATTTGAGAACTCGTGTGAGTTCCATAAGTACGGAAATTACTGGAGGTGCAACCTTGATGTTATGCTTTGACCAACGCTCAAGAATATCTTGTGGCCTAGCCCACATTATGTCATCAAACTCGGTTTGAGGTTCAAGATCAAACTCTGGAACGCTTTGCCAATCGCCACAGTGAAAATGAATGAAGGCATTATCGAACTGAACTGGTCCAAATGGCGGAGTTATCCGGTGACCTAAGATGTTGATATTATCNGTATTAACCGGGATGTTACAATCCTCAGCATGNGGNAACCAGTTGGCTTTNTCNTTGATNACATCGAATCTAGCANTCTCATCNANNNAAATTACNTGNTCGCCATTTGGNGCAACNCCAAGCTCTTCACAAGTCTCTCTAAGGATACAAGCAATGAATTTTCCATGCTCGACATCAAGGACAGGAAAGGACTCAACTGCTGCAGCATCAACCCTTGATACGCCACCGCCAGTAAACGCCCAGTAACCAGGGAATGCAGCCATAGTTTCACTGCGCAAACCGAGTAAGACCTCAGGACCATTTGGTCCGTCTCGAGTCAGAGTCATAGTTGCTGTCGGGCGAGGTGCTTTGCGCACAAAACCCGACAAGTCAACGCCTTCTGGGACTTCGCTCATAGGCAGGCCTCAAGGCCTATGGGTTTGAACTCTTGTGAGTTTGAGCAAATGAAAAAAAATTTATTTTGCCCTTTCTAATGAAATAATCATGGCCGCTGCAGATATTGGTCACTCTGCGAGGAATTACAGATTTGTCAGATTCGAGCATTTAGTAGGTCTGAAAAAAAACGTTGACCGTTTTTTTAATTTGTCAAATAAACGAGTAGACCCTAATCTAGCATCACTAGGACAAAGGTATTGCATTTCGATTATTGAGGGCAAAACGCCAAAAGGAGAAATATTAGATCAAAGGCATTTCCAAAGAACTGCAACGGTAGAAGATATCGAGGCTGACCTCGACGAAGTAAAAGTCGGCTTCGCATTCTCAATTTTTATGGTTATTTTGTCTTTTATTGTATGGTATTTTGTGGGGAACTTGAACCAATTTTCAATATTCTTCTTTTTAATCGGATCTTTTTTTATTGTTTTATCAACTATGATTTTGATGAGTATTCGCAATAAAAAAAGGAGAATAATCAATGGGGGACCAATAAATCATGGGTACATGTGTACATTAATCCCAAAACACAAATTAATTCTGCAATTTAGCTGGTTCGGCGATGAAATACGTCTCTCTATTTGTCAAAAAATTCCTGCAGATTATTACATTCGTGTTTGTCACAGGAAATACAGTCGTGGAGACAACGGAACACAAACTACGGAGAATATGGTGTTCCTCATATCTAAGAATCACAATTGGAATTTTCCGCTACACGCTTGGTTTGATATTGAATCTGAGAAGGAGGCCATTAATCGAGTATCTAAAGAAAATTGGCGAAGACACCTAGATGGTCGGTTAGTTTTTGGAGGTGAACCACCAAAAGCAGTTCAAAGGTATATACTAACAATCGTCGTTCCCATTATTTTCATATTTGTTATGTTTTCAATTTAATACGATATAGTAATGAACATGCTGATTCAACTAATTCGATTTGTAAATATGAGTTATATCCAGATTGTAAGAATATCAGGTTCTTGTGAGTCGCAAATCTCACACGCACAAATTTCGAATGTGTAGGAGCAATAATCATAACATATGATAATTAGTTCTGATTGTGTCTAAGTCAAGGTTCCCGATAGAGGTCGTCTTGAGTTCACTGTTTGTTACAATGATTATCTTTGCCTGGCAAATTGGGTTTGCATTTGTCGATTCCGAACCTGATGAGAGTGAAATTGGTGTAACAACCGTGATATGTATTTTGGTTGGATATCTACTCTATTTGTTACGTTATTTTGTGACAAATGAGGGTAGGAAGTACACGGTTTCAGCCTTTTCGATATCTGTCATACTGTCAACTGTCGGCGTAATTATGTATGACCAACAAGTTGGGGGCTGGTTCTGGAATGATGATTGGGTTTTGGAGGATGCCTTATTTGCATCAATTAGACCAATACTTATTCTGTTACTACTCAACGAATTTTTTGCAGTGGCAGAACGTGGAATTGACAGAATTGCGAACGCCGGGCGAGTTCACATAACTGGACTAACGCGAGTTGGAGTAATAGCATCTCTACCGCTTGCTGTTGTTAATCCTCCGTTTATACTAGGTATGTTCATTCTTATTCCAACACTAATCCTTTTCTTCATTTTTTACTGGGCCTCTACAGACACTCCTCTGAATTTGAACGGCGATTAAATCCTTGTGAGTCTAAACTAATCTAGAACTCAAGGATTTCCAACATTTGGTTTGACAAAACAAAAAATGCTCGCTTCTGTTTTGTTGTCAATCCTACAGGCCGATCTTGAATTTTTTTGTACTTTTCATAATATTCGTGCATTTCGAATTTGTCAAATGATTCTGAAGTTGCAAGTTTAGCAATCTTGTGTACGTAAAAAACACATTTGGAAAATAAATCACTATCACTTTCAATGAAAGATGCTAATTGATATTCAAACATCTTTTCAATTTTCATCAACTGAGAGATTTTCTCAATGTCTCCTTTCTGTTGGATTGTTTTGGATACTCTAGAAATAAATTCGTTAAACTGAATATCCCATTTTGTACCGTCTTGAATTAATAATTGTTGATGCAGTTGCCAATCTTCGCCATCCCAGTAGTATAGTATCCCCTCATACTTTTTCCATGAAAGACCATTCTCATCTTCCCACTCATTGATACTCAACCCTCTCAAGTCTATACTTTGATTTGGTTTTTCATCAATAAGTTCATCTTTTTTAATCTCAGATGATTTCAGTTGATTTGTGATAACGAATATACTAGAAAATAAACCTAATAGTAAACTCTTTATTATTGTGTTAAGACTAGCCAATTCAGATAGTTCAAATTCATACTGTGTGTCATCGATTGATGCATTTAGATAGAAGAAAAATTGCAGTATAAGGTTAAAAAATATTGCACCAGATACACAACATGAGACACAGCTCAAAATAATCTCTGATGGTAAACTATGCTTTTGTGCAGAAATAATACTAACAATTACTACGATTACGGGATATAAAATCATTAATCCAAGAAAATCTAGTAACAAATCAAAATCTGAATCACTCTCAGTGCTAGTGAGTATAAGTATCCCTGGTATTAATGCCCATAATGCAGCGATAGCCCCATTTTCTAAGCCATCTTTTAGAACTTGGTTATTCATTAAAATAACTCACAGAATAACAATACATAAAATCTCTTGTGAGTCGGGACAGGTTTTATTTATCCTCAAAATTAAGGCATTGCTAGTGAGGTGCAGGAAAAAGAATAATTACTCTGCGGCAATATGGACAGCACCCGATTTGTAGAATACTTGGATTCTATCGGGCACCTTCCTTGTCAAACCGGCTACCGCCTCATAAATCTCATCTTTTTTGACTTTGAATGCCTTTGCCGCACTGGCAGTTGACCAAGGAACAGTTTCAAAGTCAGACTGTCGAATCCACTCAAACAGTCTTGCCTCTAGTTCACTCAATTCCTCCGCCATGAACTTCCTAGACTAATATCATACAAAACAACACCGACGAGTTAACTAGATCAATTGAGACCAACAATTCGACGACAACACTCTTCTGCGTCGATGTCGCCATCAAGCAGTGTGTTAATTGCTTTGGTAAACGGCACATTGATTCCTTCATCCTCTGCTCTACTGATAAACATTCTAGCGGCTCTAACACCTTCTGCTACCATGGTCATTTCAGCCAGGGCATCATCTACGGACAGACCTGTTCCTAATTTTTCACCCATGCTACGATTTCGACCGTATGGCGAGGTTGCTGTAACATACAAATCGCCTAAACCAGCGGGACCAAATGCAACCTCTGCTTTGGCTCCAAGTTGTGGCAGAAGCAGACAACCTTCCTTGAAACCAGCCATGAAAATTGCCGCTTTTAGATTGTCGCCACCAAGTGTTCCTACTTTTTTCAAGCCATCAACAAGACCACACGTTAGGGCAATGACATTCTTGAACGCGCCCCACAATTCAGCCCCTACTGGGTCATAGGCAGCATGGAGAATAAATGTCTGAGTGGTTAACGTATCAGCCAAACGCTTGGCAACCGATTCATCTTCGCTGGCGACAAGGGCGGTTGTAATAACTCCTCCAGCAGCCTCTGGGGCAATGGTCGGGCCGGTTACAACGGCCAATGGATTAGTTTTTTGTGCGGCTTTCAATTTTTCATGAATTGCTTGTGAAATTAATCTTTTGCCGGGGGCCAAACCTTTTGCCAGGTCAATAAGTACATGACCGGGTCTTAGATGAGGGATTATATCATCGACCACATCTAATATAACGGAAGAAGGAATTGCTAAGACGACAATTTCGACACCATCTAATGCTTCATCAATCCTCATTGTGGCTTCTAACCCCTCAACAGAATGATTTGGCAGGTATTTCTTGTTAACACCGTTCATAATAACTGATTCGTAAACTTCCTGTTCGATTGTCCATCCTTTGACTTTGTGGCCTTCTAATAGCCACATTCTAGCGACTGCAGTGCCCCAGTTTCCCAAACCTAGAATTGCAATATGTGCCATGTTGACTGAATCTGCGATTAGCATTATGCTTATGTTAGTTACCGCTACAGTAGGGNAAAATTATTGATTTCAGGACGGTACTGATTTTGCGCGGTTAGAATAAATCTTCATCTTCCTCGTCGAAGTCAAAAACATCGTCACTGGCTTTATTCTCTGCCTTTTTTGCTTTTGTAGCCTTAGGTTTAGTCGCTTTTTTTGGTGCGGCTGTTGATTCTTCAACTGAAGTATTCTGTTCTACCTTTGCCGCTTCTTTAGCCTTCTCAGCTGCGGCTTTTTCTTTCATTTCAGCGGTTGCTGCTTTGTTTCTTGCGCTAGCAATTTCAAGTTCTCTCGCCTTGATTTCTTCAGCAGATCTACCAGTTTGTGCAGCCAAACTTCTCCTTCTGTCTTCTCTTGCTTTACGTTCTAGTTGCTTATGGCGCGCTTTTTCGATATTCTGCAACATATACATTGCGTCGTGCTCTAATAATGGTGAATCAGAAATTAGCGTAATGTCCAACCATCCGCCTTCCTCAACAATGAATTCAGCCAGTGGTTCGAAGTTCAAATCTGATTTTTTAATTTGAGTGTAGTGCATAGCGTTTCCTGTTCTATGTTCAACTCCTGAGAAGTGACAATAGAATTCCTTAGTTCCAATGGTTTCTCTGACAAGATCGAACATCTCACCGTAATCCTCAGAGGTTCTCATGCTTCCATGACCTCTAGAATGTATGTGGGCAATGTTGAGCACTGGTATGGTTCCTTCGACGTGATTTACAACTTCTAAAACTTCTTCTAAGCTTCCCCATAATTCTTGTCGGCCAGATGTCTCAATACCAATCTTGGAGGGAGTTCCACCTTTCAACCATGGAAATACTGGATAGATATCTTCATCGTCATGCCAAATCTCGTGAACTCTATCAACAATTCCAGCGAAAACGTTAGCCAGTTGTTCATTAGCAGCTTTCCCTCTACCCATTTCACCGTAATGCCCAGCATGAAGTGTTATGTGTCTGGCATTGATTGTTTTAGCAGCTTGTAGAGTCGACTCAATTTTGGTCAAGGAACGTCCTCTCTCAACTCTGTCACCAAGTAATTCTGAGTAATACGGTCCGTGAATATTCATCTCAAACTCAGTCTTATTAGCCAGTACGCCCGCTTGCCAATATTGTTCAAAATGTTGAGGAGCAATCATTCTCACAGTTTGAACTTCCATAGTTTCTAAACCAAGAGAAATAATGTCATCCATCCCTTCGACAATTGTACGGCCTTTACACGATAATGGGATTCCCGCTGGACCTAATTTAACCGGCAACACCATCCCCCCGCAGGTACAAGCCAACGGTCATCTAATGATAAGACCTTTCCGTTATTAGGACAAAAATACCCGGAAAAAGGCAGTTTTTTTGTCGTGAAGATATGCGACACTTCATCAATGAGAGGGATAACCCACCACCATGCCCAACTCAGTTGATGATGCTATAAATGCATTCTCTAATGGTTTTCCAGTGTGTCTTTTTGATTCAGAGAAAAGAGAAGGCGAAACCGATTTATTATTCTCTGCCCAGCATGCGACACCGGCAACAATGAGGCAACTTCGTCAAGACTGTGGCGGACTGCTATTCTTGGCGATTGGTCATGAAGTTGGTGAACGTTTCGGGCTGCCATTTTTGCAGGATTTACATACTCACAAAGCACTTATCGGTCAATTTGACGTTTTGCAAGAATTGGTTACTAATGATTTGCGATATGATTCTCGGTCTGCATTTACTTTGTCGCTCAACCATCGGGAAACCTATACAGGGATAACTGACAAAGATCGTAGTTTGACCACTAAGAGGTTCGCTGAGTTGACCAATGAAGTATTTGCTAAAGACATTGATAGTAAAAAGGCAAAAATACTGCTTGGTCAAGAGTTTAGAACGCCTGGACACATACCGGTTTGTCGAGAGACAGAAGGAGGCCTGTCTCGAAGACAAGGCCATACAGAACTAGCAGTTGGTTTGGCTAGACTGTCAAATGTCTCGCCCGTGGTTATTGGCGCAGAGATGCTTCAGCCAGACGGAGATTTGGCTCTATCAGTTGAAGCAGCCAAGCAGTGGGCTAATGAAAGGGGAATACCATTCCTTGAAGGGGCTGATATTATTCAAGCTCTGAATAACTGATATTTATCGGTAGTATCATCAATATTATGTTACAGCAGGATATGGAGAGGATATCATGAAGGTCATGGCAGTTGGAGTTTTTGATTTACTCCATGCTGGACATTTACATTATTTAGAGCAAGCCAAGTCGTTAGGTGACCACCTAACTGTTGTGGTTGCTCACGATGATACAGTCAGGATCAGGAAACATGAACCGGTGACAAATCATGACCTTAGAAGGCGTATGGTAGAGGGATTAAAGCCCGTAGATGAAGCAATTATCGGTAACTCGCCAGATGTTTCAATCTTTGAAATATTACCAGTTGTTGATCCAGACATAATAGCCTTGGGTTATGACCAAGAACACGCTGAAGATTCAATACGGATTAAATTGCAAGAATTGGGTTATGATGATATAGATGTTACCAGAGTTGCAGGACTGTCTGATGACCTAGATGGAACACGAAAGATAATTGCCAGAATTCTTGAATTAGCAAGAAACAAAATTTAACGTGATGAAAATGTTCACTGGAATCGTACAGGGTGTCGGCGAGTTAATCGCCATAAATAGTAATAATAAGGTCACTTCTGTAGTAATCAAATTACCAGATGTTGAGGGTTTGGCTATTGGTGCTAGCGTTTCAATAAATGGTGTCTGTCTTACTGTAGTCTCGGTCGAATCGAATAACGTGCAGTTTGATGTAATCGATGAAACTCTAGCGAGAACAAATCTGGGGAACTTATCAGTTGGTGATTTTGTCAATGTTGAGAGGTCGTTAAAATTCGGCGATGAGGTAGGCGGGCATATTTTATCTGGTCATATTTTTGATACCGGCATAATTAACTCGAAGGTCAAAAACGGTGGTCAGATGTCTTTGAGTATTCTCGCTCCACCCTTAATTGAAAAATATCTTACCGAAAAAGGCTACATTGCCATAGACGGAATTTCACTTACTGTTGGTGAAATCAAAGGTGGCTGTTTTGATTTACATATTATTCCAGAGACAATGCGCTTAACCATACTAGATTCAAAAGAGGTTGGTGACATTGTAAATATAGAAATTGACAGTAATACCCAACTAATTGTTGAGACTGTCGAACGTTTGTTAGAAGAAAGAGGTGTTACAAAGTGAAAATTGCAGCAGTGTGTGGTTCCTTTCACAAGAGAGATATAGAAGCCATGCTCGAGTATGCTATGGATGAAGCAGGGAATCATGGTATTGAAATTTCTGAGACACTTTGGGTACCCGGATCGATGGAAATACCCTTGGCATTACAGCGAGTCATCTCAAAATACGACGGGGCAATTTGCCTTGGAATAATAGAGAAAGGCGAGACACTTCATGGCTTAGCAATGGGAAATGCAGTGATACAGTCAGTACTTGACCTACAATTATCTCATAACAAACCAATCGGTTTAGGCATAATCGGACCGGGCGCTGAACCTCATCATATTGAACCTCGATTAGAGCCTCACGCCAGAGCTGCAGTGAATGCGGTTTCCGTGATGAGTCAACTGTGAGGGTATTGTTAAATTAGTCGCACCCGTTCGCAAAGCTATGAGCAAGTTGTCTTATTTTTCTAGACCAAATGAGGAAGAATTGGCTAGTTCGGAAGAACTGAACGATTTGTGGAAACAGGTTGCTAAATTACGTTATGAGGTATTTGCTGAGGAATTGCAACAATACTCGAAAAATGATGATAAAATGCTCGATGATCCGGGAGAGCATTTTCTTACATTAACCAATAGTGATAAATTAATTGGTTATGTGAGTATTAATTCACCAAACTATGGAAAATACCGGATGGAGAACTACTTTGGAAAACAGGTTTTGGATGATATAATACAAAAAGCAACTGACAAAGCTGTGATTTATGAGGTAAGAGGGTTGACCATTAATGATGAATTTAGAAACCAAGGTTTTGCTAAATTATTAATGCTGAGCGCGTTGAAAATCGCTCATCGTAATGGTGCAACAAATATCCTTGCGATGGGACATACCGAGGTTCTGCCGATGTACAGAGCTATTGGTATGCATGTTTTTGAGGAGTATAATGTGGCTGCGGGTGAGGTTGTATTCTATCCAATGATTGTTTCACTAGACCAATTAATGCTGCTTGTTGGAAAGGAAATCAATGATTTAGAGATAGATGATTTGAATCAAAATCATGATGCCTGTTATCATGGCGGTGCGTCATGGGATGCAAGTGGCTTAGATTTCAATCGCCGTAGAGAATTAGTTGTTGCTGATGTTTTAGATAGCCCATTTCCGCCCTGTCCAGAGGTAATTGAATCAATTTCTGATAATCTAATTAGCAGTTGTCACGAATCTCCACCAACTCAATGCGAACCNCTNATAAACAAGATTTCGCAGGTTCGCGCAATAGAAAAGGCCAATATCTTAGTTTCATCAGGATCTTCTTCATTGATGTTTTCATTGCTGCCTAACCTATTGAATAAAGACTCGAGAGTGTTGATTTTGTCCCCGATGTATGGAGAATATTTACACATACTAACTCACGTTATCGGCTGCCATATTACCCATTTTCCCTTACATCCAGAGGATGGATTTATTATTAATTCTGCAGAATTTGTCGAGGTTTCGAGACAACATGATGCGGTTATTATTGTCAATCCAAATAGTCCGACGGGTGTTTATACTCCTGATTTAGCTGCAATGGTTACGCGTATTTTGGATAATGCGGAGAACATATCAAATTGCAAAATGATTTGGGTTGATGAAACTTATATTGAGTATGTTAATGGTGCATCCTCACTGGAATCGCTGACGTCCCAACATGAAGAGTTAATAATTTGCAAAAGCATGAGCAAATGTTACGCGTTGTCAGGCCTTAGAGTGGCTTACGCAGTTACAACAAAGGCAGGTTATTTGCGGAAATTTATACCGCCTTGGTCAGTAAGTCTACCAGCGCAATTAGGCGCAATAGCCGCACTTTCCAATCAAGAATACTATGCAGAACAATATTCAATTGTCCATGAAAACCGAGTGGAGTTGAATAAACAACTAATCCACCTTGGATTCGAGACATATCCAAGTGTTGCAAATTATATATTGACTAGGTTACCCGAATCTATAGGTTTATCATCAAATCAATTTATCATTCTATGCCGTCAGCAAGATGTATTTATCAGGGATGCAGAAGATATGGGTGTGACGCTAGATTCAAGGTATGTTAGATTTGCCGTAAAAAGCAGGATTGAAAACCAAAGAATCATTGATTGCATGACAAATTTGCTCGATTGTTGCTGAGGAAATCAATGTAAAGATTCAATAGGTGAGTGTACTCTATTTGAATTGCAGGCGATTAGATGAGCGATGTCAAGGATATAGTGATAATTGGTTCAGGCCCCGCTGGCTATACTGCAGGATTGTACGCTGCAAGAGCAATGTTGAACCCGCTTATGTTTGCTGGATATATGTCAGGCGGCCAACTAATGCTAACTTCAGATGTTGAAAATTTCCCTGGTTATCCTCAGGGTATTGGTGGACCAGAAATGATGATGCAACTGCGCGAACAAGCAGAAAGATTTGGTTTACAGGTTCAAGATAAAAACGTTGAATCAGTGGATTTATCGCAACGCCCATACAAGGTTGTAGTTGAAGGCGAAGAATTCCTTGCCAATGCGATCATAATTTCTACCGGAGCTGAGTCGATTTGGCTTGATGCACCAGGTGAAGCGGAACAGAAGGGTCGCGGGATCTCAACCTGTGCAACTTGTGATGGGGCTTTCTTCAAGGAAGAGGAAGTGTTAGTCATTGGCGGTGGCGATTCAGCCTGTGAAGAAGCGACATTCTTGACTAGATTTGCGTCAAAAGTAACTCTAATCCATCGAAGAGACGTGTTCAAAGCCAGCACGATTATGTATGAACGTGCAGCAAATAATGATAAGATTGAGATCAGAACATTTAGACAAGTAAAGGCATGGCTGTCAGATGAGAATGGATTAACTGGAGCAGTTTTAGAAGATCCAAGAGACGGTTCAACCGAAGAAATTTCCGCAACAGGTGCATTTATTGCCATTGGTCACAAACCAATTACTGGATTCCTTGGTGGTCAAGTTGAAACAGATGAGAATGGCTATATCATTCACAAGCAACACACAATGACTTCTGTTGCGGGAGTATTTGCTGCTGGGGATGTGGTAGACACTAGGTACAAACAAGCCATTACAGCTGCTGGAATGGGCTGTCAAGCAGCAATTGATGCTGAGAAATGGTTAGAAGAAAACCTTCACTGATAACCTGTTAATTCATCAATTAGCATCCACTCGCCTGCTCATGGTCGACATGAATAGATATGCCAGGCATATATCTCTTCCAGATGTTGGCATAGAAGGGCAGCAATTGATAAACAAATCAAGAATATTGGTTGTGGGGGCAGGAGGACTTGCCAGTCCTGTTTTACTCTATCTTGCTGCAGCAGGCGTCGGAGAAATTGGTATCATCGATGATGATTTAGTCGATTTATCAAATCTGCAAAGACAAATTATCCATGCAGAAGCCAATGTAGGTGTCTCGAAAGTGGAATCCGCAAAAGCTCAAATTATGGCAATAAACTCGACAATAAAAGTGACAACATGGAACGTTAGACTATCTCCGGATAATGCCCAAAATATTCTCACTAGTTGGGACATAGTAATCGATGGAACAGACAATATTCCGACTAGGTATCTTATTGATGATATATGTAAATCAAATGAAATTCCATGGGTTTATGGTTCAATCTATAGATTTGAAGGCCAAGTAAGTTTGTTCAATTATCAAGGAGGACCATGTTATCGAGATTTATTCCCAGAACCGCCCCCAAGCAACGCAATTCCATCCTGCGCAGAAGGTGGCGTATTCGGAGTTCTTCCCGGGGTTATTGGTTCAATTCAAGCAACTGAGGCAATCAAGATAATTATCAAAAAAGGTCAAACTCTTTCAGGAAGATTATTGATTTATGATGCAGAACTGATGACATTCAAGTCTCTAACATTTTCCAAGAATAACGAATCAAAACCAGATTTGGATTACGTGAGGAAAATGTTTGAGGATAGTGGTTGGTGTGAAAAACCCAAAAATAGTGACGGTGAAATTGATGAACTGGCGAGTTCTGGAATCGACATGTTCCACCATCTTTCAATCACCCAATATCAAGAAAAGAGAACTAATGGTTGGAATCCATTTTTGATAGATGTAAGGTCGGATGCCGAATATCAACAAAAGCGTGTATCATTTACCGACTTACAGGTCCCTCACGAGGAGATCCTAACAAGGATTAATGACATACCCAAAGATCGAGATATCTTGCTGTTGTGCAGGAGTGGAATGCGTTCTCAGATGGCTGCTTTATATTTAGCACAGGACGGATATGACAGTCAGAATTTGTACAATCTTGATGGCGGTATTATGGCTTGGAGTAATTTACTTCCCTCTGAAATTGAATAATTTTTCAACTTATCAAATCTTGAAGTANATCCATGTTTATGGAAAAACGGTTGGCGGAGGTTGGATGGCTTCAAAACAGATTCTGGATGTAGGCGTCAATGAAGATGTTCAATCTGTGGACACACCCAAGCACAATTTACCGCAATTATATTGATGATTTATCCACTTCGAACAAATAATTACNGCCTAGTTTTCAACATCTCAAGCGTAATTATGGCATGAGGTTCAAATGTTGGACATTGCTTTGGCGATTTAGGGGAGGGATGTATTGTGGCTAAGGTAATCGTTGCAGATGAGAACGAAGGCCGCAGAACCCTACTAGCAAATACTCTAGAAAGAGAGGGGTTTGATATTACACGAGCCGGGACTCTCAGACAAGCAGAAGGCACGGCATTGGCCACAATGCCGGAAATAGTTCTCCTTGAAGGTGAGTGGAAAAATGGTGATGCAATCGATGCTGCTCAACGATTGATGGGCGATCCTGAATTTGCCTTCAAGTGCCGTATCGTAGTTCTCTCGAGAAATGTTTCTCAAGAATATCTCGTATCTGCAGCAAAGGCAGGAATTTCAGAGGTAATTGGCAAACCCATTGATATGAAGGTTCTAATTGAACAATTAACCAAGCATGCTAGGAAGCAGTTCGTTCCTCCGCCAGCAGATGTTGAAGGTCCAAATTCTGGCGGCGGTAGTTTCGATGTATCCATGCTTATGGGTGACTCAACATGGGCACTGCCGATGTTGAAGGGTTTGGTTGGACCAGAAAAAATCAATCCGGGTTTTATTGATGAAATTCTCATCCAAATGGATGAGGAGGGGCTTGAAGTCACAGAAATGTTTGACTCTTCAACTATGGCAGCAATGTTACGAATTGCNTTAAACAATTTAGTCCAAGATGTTGACCCCGAACAACTGCAAGACAATCAAAATGTTAGTGAGACTAGTGAGGAAACATCAGATGCTCCATCATATGATGGAATTGGCAAGGGTGAGAAACTTGGCTCCAAAAAGTCTGTTTCAAAGAAGTTCAAAGGTGGCATGACTACTATGGAGGCAATTCTAGAACAGCAGGCCTCCTCCATCCAAGACGAAGTAGAATCTGTAATGGATAATGTCTTGGATGAAAAGCCTGATTTGGTTGCATTAAGATCAGAAAATGATTTGTTTGGAGTTGACCCAGANGTGCTAAAGCTAACAAGATTAACAAGTGAGTTAGTCTATGAACTGATGTGGAGACTGGGTCGGCCAGGGACCGTTGAAGACATCACTCTCATTACCCAAATTGAGGATATAACGGAAATGGTGGGCGATGTACTATCCTCATTTCCAACAATAAAAATAATCGATGGTATTTCTGAAGAGGAGTAGTGATTTTAATCTCCGCTTCAAAAATAACAATTAACCAGGAAAAAACTGGCCGATTGAGGCTTTACTTATCCTTGGGTATCGTCTTTGTGTGGCTAATAATCGGATTTTTGTTGTTCCAAGATGTTGGTGGCTTTATTCAATGGTTCGATGAACTTGGCCGACTATCTTCCCTAATATACTGTCTCGTAGTTAGTTTAGCGATAGTATTGGTCTTGCCAACTCCTATTCTAAAAGTCGGTGCAGGTGCGTTATTCCCATATTGGCTGGCGGTACTTGTCAATTTTATTGCCTCATTGATCGGTGGGTTAATTGCATTCTTGCTTGGTCGATGGCTGTTTCGAGATTACATATCAAGAATAGTGGCTAAGGATGATAGGTTGGTAAAATTGGAATCGGCTATCAATGAGGAGGCGATGCAGATATCCGTTTTGGTTAGATTGTCTCCATTGTTACCCGACGAGTTGTTGAATTATGTAATGTCGAGTAGTCCAGTTTCCATACGAGTATTCTTTTTGTCCAATCTTTCCAGCATCGTTTATTCTCTTGCTTATGCCTATTTTGGCCTGGNAGCAGGTAAATTAGTGCTNAGTGGTGAAGGAATGGATGGTTTTACTGAATCCCCAGTTGGTACAATTCTTATGATTGTTGGAGTAATAGCATCAATTTTGGCTACTGTGGTGATTGCTAGAATAACTAANAAGGCGGTNAATAAGCGGGTTGAGTCGGTTTAAAGGGTATCGTTCAATTTGTATGGGAGTTTCCTGTGGCTCGACACATGGCGCAGGGNGACCTTCCCGATATTTTTGGCTCAGATTGGTCGCCNAAAGCAAAATTAGAATTTACCCAACCCTTACTTGCCAAAGCAGCAAAGCGAGAAGTATTGTTGTTTGTTGCTCAGCAACATGATGGAAGAATACCGTTGGTTTCGGATATATGGGATCACGTAATAGAATCAGGTGCCAAACAGTTTGAAGGCCCATCTTGGAGTAAATTTTGTNAGCGTTTCATCACCGCCTTGGAAACCTCTTTAGCCGCACAAATTGAGGCAAAAATGGCAGATGAAAAAGAGTCTGAGGTTATTCCAAGAAGATCCCTAGAGACNTTTATTGGTAGGAGGAATGCTCATTTCCTTATCGATATGAAATTGATGCTTAGGAGGCTTGCCCACTATATGTCTGTGACTCTTGAACAGAGGTTAGAATGGCAGCGTAATATGTTTCGTACAAGATATATGGACGAAGTATTAAAAGAAATTTTTAGCGATGGTATTGAAACTCCCGATGGAAGTAAATTTGGCGGTAAAGGTTTCCGTTCCACTTGGCAGGAAGCAGTAGTAGCGGTGGCAACTGCACTCAAGAGAAATGAAAATGCTAGCATTGATTCTAAGCCAGGGCAAGGCTATGACGGGGATTTGGTCGCTCCGATGATTAGGGATGTTGGATTATCCTTGGCAATGGGAGACACGCCGATTGCAGTAATGGCGGCAAATTTGGGTAAAGTTGGCTCTAATCAAAATGGAGGATGGGTCGACTCAGGGGGTAGAGATTTACACATTGGTGCATGGCATGTTGGTGTTTTACCACCTACTGCTCCCTTGCCAATTGCTAGTGCAACCATGACAGGATTGGCTTTTGCTGCGTGGCAGAAGAAAAAGACTCGTTTCCATGTCGCATGTATCGGAGAAGGTGCATCATCGTCTGGCGAATTTTGGGAGGCATTAAACTTGGCAGGAACGCGCGGCCTGCCAATAACTTACATCTTACAAAACAATCAGATCGCCNTGGACACNACCACTAGAAATCAATCAGGAGTTGAAATTTGGGCGGATAAAGCAAAAGCGATGGGCTTCCCAAGTTGGACCATTGATGGTTCAGACCCTGCATCATGGTATGCAAGTGTGGCATGCGCAAGAGAATTTGCGCTAGAGGGTGGCGGCCCCACTCTCATTCATGTCGAAACTATGCGTGGCTGCGGGCATGCTCATCACCATGATGACCTATACTTGGGTAGCGAGTCGGGGACGCCTCCTGGATACGTCGATAGAAATCTATTGGACTATTGGGCCGCCAAAGACCCAATTTTGACTCATAAACAACTGATGCTAGATTTAGGAATCACTCAAGAGTCAATCGAATCAATTGAACAAGAAGAACAATTCTTGGTGGATACTGATAGAGAGAAATTGCTCGAAATGGATTGGCCAAAGCCTGAAACTGTCACTAAAGGCGTAACCAGTATCTCCGATGCTGAGACTCATCAAGACCATCTTTCAAGATTACAAAATGGATTAACTGATTTCACACCACCGAAGTTAGAGATTGGAGAATCTACTCTTGAATATTCAGAAAAAGGCGGTTGGACTTATGCTAGGGCAATACAGCAAGCGATGGTAGATATCGCTGATCGTTACGGTGATGATTGTGTTTTCATTGGAGAGGATATGGAAGTTGCCGGCGCTTTCGGTATGAATGTCGCATTGAAAAACGCTGGACACAATGATAAACTAGTGGACATGCCTTTGTGTGAAGCGATAATTATCCACACAGGCACAGGCGCGGCTTTGTCAGGCATGCGCCCAATGGTTGAGATACAGTTTGGTGGATTTGCTGCCCTCGCATTTAACGCCTTGATCAACAACGCAGCGATGCTTAGGTGGCGTTGGGGTGCTGACTGTCCAATGACCATTAGAATTCCTCTGGGTGGGAAAACTCGTTCTGGCCCCTTCCACGCTAACATGATAGAATCATGGTTCGCCAACGATCCGGGAATTATTGTTCTGGCTCCAGGTACACCACAGGATGCTTATGATTTACTTGTCGAAGCGGCAGAAATCCAAGACCCAGTGATTATGTTGGAACATATTGGATTGTATGGGTTGAGAGGCGGTCTAACCGGGTGGGGTCAAAATATTAATCAAAAAGTTGATACGAAGAGCGTTAATGACGCCATTGCAGAAAATAAATCTTACAAAATTGGCAAGGCTGAAGTTATTAGAGGTGGCAGAGATGTTACCCTTGTCACATGGGGTGCAATGCTACATGTTGCCAAGCAGTCAGCTGAAATATTATCAAATGAAGATATCGAGGTCGAAATCATTGATCTACGGACAATCATTCCGTTCGATGCACAAACCTGTATTAATTCTGTGATGAGAACTGGCAGACTAGTGATTCTACAAGAAGGGCAGTGGAGTGGTGGCTTGGGTCACACAATCCAAAGTCGCATCCTAGAATCCTGTTTTTATGCTCTAGAATCTGCTCCATGTGTCATTGGAGCACTCGATACACCTGTGCCATTTTCACCACCACTTGAAAATCACACAATTCCCTCAGTTGAGCACGTTGTGGATATTTTGCGTACTTCTTGTACCTAGATGTTGTTTGGTTTATAAGCCACACAATTTTCATCGCCCAAAATAGGACAGTTTCGTTCATTTACCAGTTATTGGTGGAGCAATCATGAGCGACTTCCGCATAGCGATACTACCCGGCGACGGAACAGGGCGAGAAGTGGCTCTAGAAGCGCAAAAAATCCTTGATACAATTAGCCAAAATACGAATCTGGGGTTTGAATTGACTGAGATTGAATGCGGTGGCCAAAATTACAAGGAAACCGGTGAAGAGTGGGCAGAGGGTTCATTTGAATTCTGTCGTGATGAGGCAGATGCAATTTTCCTAGGAGCCATTGGCCATCCAGGGGCTTACCTACCAAATGGAGATTTAGCTGGTGGCTCGGTAATTTTAGGTCTGAGATCTGGACTAGACTTGTATGCTAATGTAAGGCCAGTTAAGCTATACGAAGGAGTAATGCACAAAGTACACGGTAAGTTCAGGCAGATATGGGAGCCAAATATGGTCGACATGACTATCCTTAGAGAAAATACTGAAGGGCTGTATCATTCTTTACTGAAGCGAGCCTCAAATCGTGCTCAAGGCTTGGATGAATATGTCATACCAGAAGTGGAATTTCCTGATTTACACGGCGAGGTAGTATATGACCCTAGGCCAATCTCATCTCATGGAACAGAGAGATTGGTAAAAATGGGATTCGAGATCTCAAAAACCAGAAACGGGGCGCCATTGGACGGAGTCAGTAGGGTGTCTTGTATCGACAAGAGTAACGTAACAAGAGGCTGTCAACTATTTAGAAGAACTTTTGACAAAGTCGCACAAAACTATCCTACTATCTCTACAGATTACGGGTATATCGATGCATTTACTCAATGGTTGACTAGAATCCCGGAACATTATGATGTTGTTGTAACATCCAACATGTTTGGTGATATCGCTACAGATTTAGCCTCGGTTCTTCAAGGTGGAATGGGCATGGCAGGGTCAGGAAATATTGGCGATGATCACGCCTTCTTCGAACCAGTTCACGGCTCAGCGCCGAAGTATGCTGGCATGAATAAAGTCAATCCTATTGCATCTATTAACTCAATTCAAATGATGATGGATTGGTTAGGCAGAAAAAATAACAACCAGAACATATTACAAGTTGCAACCGCAATCGAGTCTAGTGTGTCCGCACATCTTGCTCAAGGCAAGCATTTGACTTACGACCTTGGGGGTGATTCTACTTGCAGCATGGTTGGCGATTTAATATCACAAAGGTTGGAAAAAATCTTGAAAGAAATATGATTAGAACTTTCTTGGAACTCCAACAGCACTTGTGTTCTCGAGGTCGATATCATCTTCTTCATCATCTTCGACGATAACAGTGATTTCATCAGCGCTGGTTGTGGTTGACTTGATTTGTCCTTCTAACTTGGCAATGTGTTGTTGAAGTAGTTCAAACTCAATCTCGAGGTCATCCATTTCATCTCTTACCGATTCAATTTTACTGTTAATCCTCGAAGAGAGTTTTTTCAATTTGCGGAGGATACGCTTCTCGGTCATGTGCATCCTAGCCTGCCGTACTTTTTGAATTGAATCCCAATCAAGATTGATACGATTTATGTAATTTCTTGGCAAAAAGTGCTGCTATCAAGCCACCGATTATTGTACTAGCAAAGTAAATTGGTATTTGGCTAACAGAGCCTGCAACTATATTTGGGCCAAATGTTCGTGCAGGATTCATTGATGCTCCAGTGTATTGGCCAAAATAAAATGCCAATAGTCCTACGATTGTCCCCACAATTATTGCCACATAGGCGTCGTTATTGGTATGCCAAACAGTTAGGTATATCCCAAACATAAGTGATAGCGTGATAAATATTTCAATGCTTGCTCCCAAACTGTAACTTGTTGAGAATTCCGTGGCACCATAATCACCAATAACTAGAGCAGCAATCAGTCCTCCTGTGCATTGTGCGATAATGTATACTGGAAGTAACCGTCGTTCTAATTCACCAGTAATGGTAAAAGCAATAGAGACGGCTGGATTGATATGCGCCCCACTAAATCGGCGGGAAAGAAGTATGACTATACACACACCTGAACCAAAGGCAAAAGCGACTATTGGGTCCGAGTGCCCGTTTTTTACCGCAAGACAGCCGATGAAAACCATGGAAAATGTCCCAAACAATTCTGAAACGAATTCCCTCCGCATGAATTTGCCAGTTCAACCAAGTTAATCCATTTATCTTAATGATGAGATTTACATAATTGTGAATAACTCTAACTAACACGCATTGTTATGGCGCAGGAAGGCAAGTTGATGGGAATCCCTCAACTGCTTCAGTTTAATACTCTAATAATCCTNGCCACNCTGTTTCTAGCAATAATTGGAAGCCAAATTTTATCAGCCAATCTAGGCGGAAGTAATATCCTCTATTCGATAATAATTCTGATCCTTGCTCTAGGGTTATTGGTGGTATCTGCTGATTTCTTCATTGAGGGCGCCAAAGGTTTGGCAAGAAGAGGCGGTATCCCAGAGGTAGTTATTGGCTTAACCATTGTGTCGATTGGCACTTCGCTTCCAGAGATATTGGTTAGTTCCACTTCCGCGCTTAATGTTGAGAATAATCCTGAAGTAGCAGATTTTGCTATAGGTGGGATATTGGGTTCCGTATTAGTTCAAATCACCCTAATCTTGGGTTTTGTGGCGCTTGCTAAGGGGCTGAAAATTAGACCCTCTTGGCTTAATCGTGATGGTTTGATTATGATGTTGTCCTTGCTTTTAATGACATTCTTTTTGATTACCGATGAAGGTATTACTAGGATAGAAGGTATAATATTATCTAGCCTTTACATTGCTTATATCACTTGGCTGTTGTACAATAGAAAAGAGATAATGGATCAAGAGTCCAATGGCGAGGCTGAATCAATTGAATTGCGAAGTCTGTCATGGTCTGGAGCAGCTTATTTCGTGATGGTATTAATAGGTCTAGCATTGGCGGTGTTTGCAGCTCATCATTTAGTGGTAAACGCCAGCGATTTGGCTTATGAAATGAATATACCCCATTCGATCATTGGTACCGTAGTTTCTGGGTTAGGAACCTCACTACCCGAATTAACAATTGCATTTATGGCAGCCAAACGATCCCAAGGTGTTGCGATAGGGACATTAATTGGCTCGAATATTACCGACCCATTATTATCAATTGGCATTGCATCAGTAGTCCATCCGCTATACCTCACTGATGCTGGTGCGGACATGATTATGCTAGTTATTCTTCCAGCCTCGATAATATCTACAGCGGTTGCACTACTACTCATGAGAACTTCATATGAGTTTAGAAAGTGGGAAGGAATAATATTGATTGTGTTATATTTCATTTTCCTTGCCGTTTGTGAGTACTTTAGACGAGTAGGATTCTAAACCATGAAATCTTAACCCTCCACCGTTTCGGATGGTCATGGTCAACTTCGAACTAGATGATATTCAGGTGGGTCTTAGAGACCTAGCACGCGAGTTTGCTCTTGATGAGATACGGCCAAACGCTGAGCATTGGGATGAAAAATCACAGTACCCAAATAAGGCTATTTCAGCTGCCAACGAGATGGGTATTCTGAACTTACATATCCCAGAGAAATATGGTGGCATGGGCTTAGGATGTATTGAGGAAGTCCTGGTCAATGAAGAACTTGCTTGGGGGGACCCAGGTTTTGCTACCGCCGCATACGCTACGGCACTAGCTTGTGCGCCGCTGATTACAGGTGGAACAGAAGAACAAAAAGAAATCTGGCTCAGAAAGGTTGCTGAAGAAGGTCAACTTGCCTCTTACGCCGTTACTGAACCGGGTGCGGGTTCAGATGTCGCAGCATGTAAGACAACGGCAGTTCTCGATGGAGATGAATACGTGATTAATGGCGAGAAAATGTGGATAACTGGTGCAGGCTATTCAGATTTTTTCTTCGTTCTCGCAAAAACAGATTCTAGTGCAGGCTATCGTGGAATGTCAGGGTTCATAATTGAAAAAGATGCAGAAGGATTTTCATTGGGTAAGAAAGAAACAAACATGGGGCAGAGGTGCTCGGACACAAGGTCGATTGTGTTTGACAACGTTAGAGTCAACAGAGACCAACTTGTTGGCGCAAGTGAGTCAGGTGGTTGGATGAATGCGATGAAAGCATTTGATTTGAGTCGTCCGAATATTGCTGCGCATGCAACAGGATTGGCTAGAGCATCATACGAGCACGCCCTGCAGTATTCAAATGAAAGAATCACGTTTGGAAAGCCGTTGCACAAGCACCAAGCAATTCAATTCATGCTGGCTGATATGAAGACTAAAATAGAAGCATCAAGAATGCTGACATGGAAATCTGCTTTTGAGTCAGATCAAGGAATTCGTAATACTGAGTCTGCCGCGCACGCCAAACGTTTTGCGGCTGATACAGCAATGGAAGTGTCAACTGATGCAGTACAAGTATTTGGTGGATATGGTTATTCTGAAGAGTATCCTGTCGCTCGATTAATGAGGGCTGCCAAGGTCATGCAGATCTATGAAGGCTCTTCTCAAGTACAAAGAATGATAATAGGACGCGAAATAACCAAAGATTTCTGAACGCATAGGAATTGAGGTGTACTGTGTGACAAAATCAATTCCAGCAATTATTCTAAATAGTGGCTACAGCACGCGTTTGGGAGAGCCAAAATCCTTGGTTCAGGTCAGTGGTAAATCACTATTAACTCANGCTGTAGAGCGGTTATTATTTGCTGGCTGTAGTCCAGTGGTTATCGTTGTAAATAAGGAATTACAATTTGATTCGCTAATGAATTCCAAGGGGGCAACTATCGTAGTTAACAATAATCCAGAAAATGGCAGAACAGGAAGTCTGAAGGTGGCGCTAAATTCAATCATTACAGAATCCGGCCGAATACCAAACGCTGTGATTATGTCACCAATAGATAGGCCAGGTTGGAAATCATCTCACATTACACAACTTCTCCAGGCAAAAAATTCGTCATGTTTGTCGCAAAGCGGAGATAAAGGACATCCAGTAAAGCTAGTTAAGAGTGACTTAGTAAAAATTATCAATGCACCAGACGAAATTCCATTAAGAGATCTGGTTAAATTCGATAATACCGAAGTCGCGAACGCTTTGTTATCATTGAATATTGATACTCCGGAAGACTTAGAGAAACTTTCTAAACAGTCAGAATTTTTCGATGAACTTTGAAACGCAAAAAGTATGTGTGAAGAAGATTAGCCCGGAACATGACGAAACAGACGCTGGCTTGGGCGGTCGACAAGTTAGCGCAGAGACGAAAGGTGGTAATTGCTAGTGTCGTCCAAGCCTCTGGTAGTGTACCGGGGAAAGTTGGAGCAAGGCTGGCAATCGCTGAATCTGGTGATGACATGCATGGAACAATTGGAGGTGCAGGGCTAGAATTGAAAGTGCTTGGCAGATGTAAAGAAATTCTTGCAAATTATGATGAACCTTTTGGCGAGGTTCAAATATTTGGTCTGAATAAAGGTGCGAAGGGCTATGAAGTACAACCCTTGGATTCGCTTTGCGGGGGTAGAGTCACAGTGTCAATTGAGATGATAGTTCCGCCACCACACATACTGATGATGGGTGGAGGACACTGTGCTAATTCACTGGCAAAAACNATCGAGTCATTAAATTGGAATNATTCAGTAACCGATTCAAGGGCAAAATATTGTGAGTCAATTACGTTCCCTGGCGCCAATGAACTGATACACTCATCGGTCAGTGATTTTTTCAACAAAGAAACATATGAGTCAATCAAGCGATTTTCCGATATCTTGTTGTTAGGTCATGATTGGTCTGAAGACCAAGATAGATTGCTGGGATTGCTTAACCTATGTCAAGAAAATAATTCCACTCTGGATGGCCACAACTTTCCGAGAATTGGTGTTATAGGTAGTCGCAGTAAGTGGCAATCATTTTCCCAAACGGCACAAAATCACGGGATTGACACCCAACTACTAGATCAAGTAATCTGTCCAATTGGCATTAACATCGGTGCTGAATCACCAGAGGAGATTGCCATAGCAGTAACTGCACAAATACTTNCATTATCGAAAGGAGTTTCTCCCGAAAATAAAAACTGGCGAGACTNAAACTGAGTTTTGAAATACACTTTCTCTAAAGTATCGTAATTCTTCTATTGATTCTAATATATCATCCAATGCTAAGTGGGAGAGTTTTTTCGGGTATTTTTTGACGTCGGGATACCACCTCCTCGCTAATTCTTTGACCGTTGAAACATCGACCATTCGGTAATGTAAATAATCAGCCACCATAGGCATTTCTTTGTCGAGGAATCTTCGGTCATTCCATACACTGTTGCCACATAAAGGTGCAGAATTTGGATTGACCCATTGCTTGAGAAATTCAAGAGTTTGATTCTGCGCCTCCAACGTTGATACACCTTCATTTCTTATTCTCTCNACCAGGCCGCTTTGGTTATGATGAGTAGTATTCCATTCATCCATGCCGGCAAGTAATTCGTCTGCAACAGTTACAGCTAGGTTAGGGCCTTGAGCTAAAATATTCAGTTCACTATCAGTAATCACTGTTGCAATTTCAATGATTGATTCTCTTTCAATATCAAGTCCAGTCATTTCTAAGTCAATCCAAACCATACGCTGACTCTTGTCGTCCATAAACACTCCTAGTTGGATTTACATTTCAAAACGGCGGAGCATTTTAGGTTCAAAATTATGTTTGAATCAGTCAACCCTAAATGAACAAACTTGGGGGCGCTGGAATATGTTATGCCTAAATCTAGCGACGATGCTGTAAGCTAGGTTTCTTAGCGGCAAAGGGATAATCCAACAGAATGGNAAAAGAATCCTGTAGTACCACTTCATGTAGAGGAGACATCTTATTGCGGCACTAGACTTCATATACGGTTTACCATTTCTGATCAAGTAAACTGTATCGGATTTGAGGTATTTTGAGGGCATTGATGCAATAACTCGTTTGGCATCATCTGAACTATTTGGTCGATAGCCGATGTTTGCCTCCTTTCTCATCCGTTTGTCCATGAAAGTAGCAAGTCTATGACACAGACCACAATCACCATCTAGGAACAAGAAATCTCTATTTATGTCTGGGCCTATACGTTCAGCAATTTCTATAGAATATGTCCTTACTCTAACTCCTGTCGAAAAATGTACAAGCTCTGGGGACAGTAGATTCTTGATTCCTAAATCAAAACTTTCGGTGAGTGAATTCTCGGTTATGGTTACTTTCGCAGGTTGGAAATCCCATTTTTTGTGGTGTGTGTAGCCTCTCATAATATTGCCATTTTTGTTGGTATACAAACTATACCTCTCAAAGAGAAATTCTTCCAAACTGCCTGCTTTTGCCTGTCTTTGCCTGCCGGAAATTTCGGTACTTCCAGTTAATCTCAAATTTCCATTGTTTCTAGAACACTGCCAGTTGACAATTTTATCATGCTTTTTAACCATCCCTTTCGCATACTTGTAAGGCAACCCGTAGGCCTTGGGTGCGTAACTACAAGTTATGAGGCTATTTGCTTCTAATGTTAAGAAAAACACACCAGGAATTCCATCTTTGGTTACGTATGTTCGAATGTTAAACTCAGGAAATGTCGATATGAACGGGGTGCTGAGGAACCATCGAGGTCTTACATTTTTCATGACAAACGGAACAATTCCAACATAGGCCTTTCCGTCAAATGTATCAATCTCCAGGCCCTTGGGAAGATGAGGTTGCAGTTTTTCAATATCGATTTCCCAATGCATAAAAGTCAAATCTCGCCATTGTTGTGAGAGTGTGTAATTTCTAGCAGGCATTTGGAAGGGGAGGTGTTGCGTTGGAAAACTATCCTCCATGATTGATGCAATAATTTCTCTTGCTTGAATATGCCTCAGTTTAGGTTGTAAAGAATTGTTCATTGTTTAGTTATATTGATTTAACAAAGATGCAACAGTCAACCATGGCGGAGGCGATGGAGGCTGAATTAATCAGTGGCGATTCATCCAGCAATGTTTTTGCAGGCCTGCTTATTGCTTCAATATTGATCAGTGCGTTATTCTTGGTANTTGCTTATTCCCCCGATGAAGAGGTAGTTTCAAATTCTATTTCACAAAGTGAATCGAGTGATTGGCGAGCCTTTTCTGTTGTAGCACCGATTGATACTGGTATTAATGTATATCATGACCATTTCCGAACTAACGAGACTTATCCCCAATGGTTGCTTGATGATCTTGGAGTCAACAAAGTCTGCGAGTTAACTTTCAATGGAACTTGGCAGGAGAGATATGATGCTGATAGAACAAGTTGTTGGGACAATCTAACAACTTCTGACATTGTATATTTCCCTGGCACAAGAATTATCGGCACCTCTCCCGATGGCGATGGCGGCATCCTGATTTTAGATGACCCATCTGACGGCCACGGCACCGCAGTGACAGGTTCGGTTATCGATGCAAACCCCGAAGCGGTAATTTTCTTTGTTGAAGGATTTTCTGATACTGCGGTCTTAGCCGCAGCAAACCAGCCATTGGTAGATGTCATTTCGACTTCCTTTGGGGCAATTGGTTCTATCCCGGTTCCTGGTATTGAGGATGCGACAAAAGTCGCTGTGGTTGAAAAGAATAAGTTACACACCGGCGCAGCTGATAATTCACCGTCACCAGCAATCCAAGATGCAACAGCGGGGCCACCATGGTCAATTGGCATTGCTGGATACGCTGAGGAAGGAGACGACCAAAAGGAAATAATGTCGGGGTCTTATCCAGATATTTCAGCCGATTGGACACAATTTTTACCCAACCATGACGACATAGAGGGCTATCATGAAACCTCTGGGACTTCCTTTGCCACACCAAGAACTGCTGGAATTATTTCTTTCGTCCTGCAAAGTCTAAGGGGAGAATTTGCCGATAATGGTTCTGGGGCATCTATTGAGCGTGGCGGTATGCTCGTTTCAGGCCCCAACTTCACAGTTTCAAATGCCCAACTTAGAGAAGCAATAAATCTCTCTGCTTGGTATCCTGATTTTGGTTGGGATCCAACATCTGGAACCATGCCCATTTCACCAGTTTTGCCATGTACACAAACTGGTTGGGGATTGGTTAACCTTTCCAACATTGAGCCTATCATTGCACACTTGAATCAAAGTTCACCTCTTGGAGATAGGCCATCTGATGTTACAGCCTGTATGTCAGCCAATCAAGAACTACGTGAATCTTACTGGGGCGCATACCCCAGCGCCGACACCTCAGTGGATGAAATGTTGAACAAAGAATATGCTACTTGGCGAGATTAATTGGTTGACAAACCATGTGCTTAGAGACCAATTATTGATTAATCAGTAATTATTCGCATAGTTGTATGACAAAGATTGGTAATGTGGTTTCGATTGCTTTGATTACGCTAATGCTCCTACCATCACTAGGCGCAATAGTACCGGTTGATGCTGAGGAGTCAACGGTTGAGGAAGAAGGTTGGTGGGTTGATACGACTGTCGACCGGAACAAAAACGGCATAGGTGATATGATTGAACGCCATATCGATAATCCAATTCTTTTGGAGCGCGGTACTTTACCAATAATCGTTGATTTCGATCATACCCCCGATATTGTTGATGTTCAAATGCTTGAACAATCTGTTGATTATGAACATGAATGGTATCTTCCGGGGATTGATGCTGTAGCTGGTCGAATACCAGTCGCATTATTAGAGGAAACCACGACACTTCCTGGAGTGGTTATGTTGGAGTTAGATGGCATAATGACCATACAAAACGGAGACGCTGTGGCACTCCACGGCGTTGATACCGCCTGGGCCAATACCGGTTACGATGGTTCTGGAACCACAGTTGCCATTATCGACACAGGAATTGATGGGACACATGCCAGTCTAGACGATCAAGATGATGACCCAGAAACTCTAGATCCTAAGGTTGTTGCATTTTATGACCCAGTGAACAATCCAAGTCTGACCAATGGAACTGAAGTATTTCCATATGATGACCAAGGCCATGGATCGCATTGTGCAGGAACAACCGCCGGAACAGGTGCTCCAACATACGAGAATCCCGGAATGGCTCCACAAGCGAAATTGGTGGGAGTAAAAGTACTTGATTCAGGTGGCTCTGGCTCCTTTGCCGTTGTCATGGCCGGAATGCAATGGACCATAGACAATCGCTACCAATTCAATATCAGAGTAGCCTCTATGTCACTTGGTGCTTTTGGGATTATCGAATGGCAATCTTCAGAGGAAGATAGCGTGAATAGGATGGCTAACGAAATGGTCTACAACGATATCACGCTATTTATTGCTGCAGGAAATTCGGCAGGTAGAGGAACAATCGGCACTCCAGGCAGTGCAGAGGATGCNATTACTGTGGGTGCTCTTGACAAGGATTCATCCATTGCAACTTACTCAAGCCAAGGACCGACAGAAGAAAACCGAGTCAAACCAAACGTTGCCTATGTGGGTTCTGATGTCATGTCTGTTGCTCACAACACGGGTGACGGTTATACCGCCTTTTCAGGAACTTCAATGGCCACCCCCGGAGCGGCGGGAGTTGCAGCCCTGATGTTTCAAGCAAATCCCGGCTTGAGTCCGTTCGAGATTAGAAATTTCATGCAGGAGACTGCAGAATACCGGGCTTGTACTTATATGGGCGACGCAGCCGGAATTGATGGTTGTGATGACAACGATTTACAGAATGTCATAACAAAGAATCGCCAAAACAATGTCTACGGTCATGGCGAAGTCCGTGCGCCAGAGGCAGTATTAGCAGCCGCAGAGAAGTATTATATGTTCGATAAATCAATGTCTATACAACTAACAACAGACTCAACCCACGATAACACACACACCCATCTAACACCTAAGCAATCAATAAAATTCACAACTTCCGGAGACATAGAAACTATTCAATGGCGTAGTAATCACATTGTTCATGATTGGACCAACCTACATAGTTTTGAAAGTAAAGACACCAGTGGCCAAATTATGGGATTGAATATAATTTATGAACTTGAACATCTCCCAGGAATAGATCTTGAGGGCAACCACACCATTTCCATTCGTGGTTTGCAATCTAATGATTCAGGGGGGCACTCCTCGTCACCACTTGTAACGATTGACATAATGTTGATGGATACCGCATCAGCCTATAATGTCCAATCAGAGGAAACCCCCGGTTTCACCTTCTTGACAATATCAGTTGCCTCTGCAATAGCTATTTTCGTAAATCAGAGGAAAAAAGACCTTGATGCTAATCCAGAGAATAGATGCTAAAACGCACCATTTTTACTAACCGCAGGCGGTGGTGTAATGAATAGTAGGTTGTGACACGCCAACATGGCATGGCTCAAAGACCCGGAGGGTCCCGAGCATCCAAAATTGGGTTTAACCTACAGGATTTTACGCAAATTTAACCGTTCTCTAATGTCTACATGGTTTAGAGAATTAGACATTGTCGATAATGAAAATATGCCACATGATGGCGGGATAATGTTTGTTGCATGGCATCCAAGTGGTTTGATAGATCCAGTGTTATTACACGCATCCTTGCCGGGCAAATTATCCATTTTGGCTAAACATACCTTGTTTGATTTACCTCTATTAGGCCGATTATTTTCGGCGGCCGGTGCACTGCCAATTTACCGAACCGCAGATGGTGGNGGCGCTAAGAAGGCTAAAAGGAATAACGCAATAATGTTAGAGAATGTCGGTAACGATATTGCTAATGGTGGACGTCTACTGTTATTTCCAGAAGGTAAAACTCACTCTAAATCAAATGTTAATCGGGCAAAAACCGGAGCCGCAAGAATCATGTTGATGGCACTTAGAAATGCTCAACTAAATGACAAGCCTAAACCCAATTTGATTCCCGTTGGTTTGCATTATTCGAATTCACAAAAATTTCGCGAACGAGGGGCTGTTATTTTGGAAAGGCCAATGAAATTACCAGAGATTCCACCAATTGTTGAGGATGATGAACAACAGAGTTCAAGTGATAAAGCATGGATAATTATGGTTACAGAAGCAATAGAATCCGAATTAAAGCGTGCGAGTCTATCAAAGACATCTTGGGAAGATAGGCGACTGATTTGGCTGGCTAGGAGTGTTGCCCACGCCGAGAGAGCGGTACAGAGTGGGAATAAAATAGCGCGACAGAGCTTTTCTGAGTCGGTCATTGGGGCGCGCAGAATGAGAGCGGGTTGGGAATACTACAACGCTCACGAGCCAGAAGTAATTAGTTCCTTAGTGGAGAAATCAAAAAGTCATTTTGCAGAATTAGAATCTATTGAAGCAACTCCTTATGATGTTGCAGCAAAACCTGAGAAGCCAGGTTTATTTGGCTACTTGGGTGCTATGATCTCATGGATTTGGGTGGCTTCATGGATGTTAGGATTGGTAACTTGGAGTGCCGTGCTAGGCAATGTGCCGCCTTATCAAGCAAATTATCTTACTATGTGGCAGTTTAAAAAAAGGGGCGTGTCTGATTCAATTCACGGTACGCTTAAAGTTGGTACTGCAATGATTATGTTCCCAATTTGGTGGATTTTTGTATCACTTGCGGTAACAGTGATGTTTCTAGCAACCGAAAGCCCCGTCTATATTTTACTAAACAAACATTGGCTGCTGGCTTTATTCACTCAAATTAATCCTGTTTTGATGTTTTTTACATTACTTATTTGGTGGCCAATATCCGGTAAGTTACATATGAAACTATATTCTAGATTAGTGCGAAATTGGCGTAATTTGAAGCGGTGGAAAAACTGGCGAAAAAACCAATTGCATTGGCAAGAATTGCAATCAAGACAAAGGGAAATTGGCGGTTTATTGATTCGATTAGGTGATGGCTTAATACTGCCTGGTGACGATGACTGGAGCGAACCATTTACCGGTGACGATGACTTTCATAATGTTAAAACGCGGGTTTGAAATCCTTCATTTCATCCCTATATTGATATGCATCCATTGATAGGGCATAATGGGTGAGCAGTTGGTAGGTTCTGAATACGTTAAAATGACTCCCGCTGCCGAAAAAACGATTTGGAGTGCATCAGTTAACAAAAAGCAATTTGAACTATTGATAAACTCTAATGCCGTTCTACTCGACGTCTTGAGGGATCAAGTTGGCACTTTAGGTGTCAAGCGTGGTTGTGATCTAGGGACATGTGGTTGTTGTACGGTAATGANAGATGGTGAGCCTCGACTATCTTGTTTATCCTTGGCCGGCCAAGTTTCAGGCTCCCGAATAACCACCGTTGAAGGCTTAGCAGAGGGNGCTCATCTAGCCCCANTTCAAGCCTGTTTTGCAAAATATGGCGGTTCACANTGNGGNTTTT
>FUFK010718485.1_pt1 | contig 64320 bp, 61 predicted proteins | sample 1021851 | NCBI WGS metagenome assembly FUFK01 (sample SAMEA51879418, study PRJEB19060) | metagenome
GCGCCCGGCCACGGGGGTCGCCGGGCAGCGTGACGCCGTAGCCGAGCCGGTCGAGGCGCTCGGCGACGGCGGCGGGGGCGTCCGCGCGCCGGTACACCAGGGTCAGCTCCATGGCCGCCAGGTCGGTGCCCACGGACACCACGCCGGGGATGTCCGCCGCCGCCTTTTCGATCAACCAGCAGCAGGCGGCGCAGTTCAGGCCGGACAGGGAGAGCGTCAGGCGCCGTCCCTCCGGCGTCACGCTTTCATGCTCGGCGAGCAGCTCCGGCATTCGGAACAGCGCCAGATTGCGCTCCCGTTCGCCCGGCCCGTCCCCGCCGTGGGGCCGGGCCCGGCCGGTGCGCAGGCGGTAGTAGTTGTCGAGGCCCAGCTCATGGACCAGCGTCATCGCGCCGGCGCACCCGGGGCAACAGACCGGCAGCCGTTGGGCGCCCTGTTCCACGTAAAGCTCAGGCGCCGCCGGTTCGCCGCAGTGGGCGCAGGTGCTGCTCATCCGGAGCCCGCCCGGGTGCCGATGTGGATCGTCCGGGCGTCCAGATCCACCCGCCGGCTCAGCCGCCAGCGGCCGTCCGGCGGACTCACCGTCACCGTCCAGTCGCCGCCGGCGGGCATCGGGTCCGCCGGGCCGTAGCCGCCGTCACCGCGATGGCCGAGGCGCAGCTGCCGGTCCCGCTCGGCGAACACCGGATGGCGCAGGGTGATTTCCAAATGGTCCGGCCAGGGCAGGGGGGTATCGCTACGCAACCGGATACCCCGGGCCCGGTCGATCTCCAGCCGCAGGCCGAGGAATTCCGCGCGCCGCTCCTCTTCCAGCGACCGGTTGATCGCCTTGCCGTCCTGGTACCAGTGATCAGCCACCGTGGCGTCGGCGTGGGTAATGGCGATCGCCAGGGTGGCCAGGCCGCCCACCCCCGACGCCGCCGGCAGCGCGATCACCAGCCATACCAGCCCGTGGCGGTACCAGGGGCGCTCAGGATCAGGGCGCGATGAAACGTGCCTCATGGGTGGTCTCCATAGTGGACCGGGGCTCGCTGCTGCTTACCCGGAAACGAACGGTGGCGGAGCGCACCTCGCCGGCGTAGGGGTCGCCGCTGACGGTGACCGGCAGGCTGCGGTGCTCGCCGCCGGCGAGGGTAAAGGTGGGGTTGCCCTGTACCAGCGTGAGACCCTCCGGGGCCTCCAGGCTGAGCCGGTAATCGTGGGCCTGCTGGTCCTTGTTGAGAATCTCCAGCCGGTAGCTGTTCTCGATGCGCCCGTCGGCGGTGAGCCGGTAGAGCTGGTTGCGATCACGCAGCACGTCCACCTGCAACGGCACCCGCTGGACCAGGCCGGCGGCGAACCAGCCCATCATCACGACCATCACCAGCCCGTAGCCGATCAGGCGCGGCCGCAGAACCCGGCTGCGCCGGCCGTTCAGGGTGTTTTCGGTGGTGTAGTCGATCAGCCCGCGGGGCCGGCCGATCCGCGCCATCACCTGGTCGCAGGCGTCCACGCAGGCGGCGCAGGTGATGCACTCGTACTGCAGCCCGTCGCGGATATCGATGCCGGTGGGGCAGACCTGCACGCACAGCCCGCAATCCACGCAGTCGCCGGCCGGCTCCTGCCGCGATGATTTGCGCGCGCCGCGCCGGCGCGGTTCACCCCGGGCCCGGTCGTAGGACACCACCAGGGTGTCGCGGTCGAACATGACGCTCTGGAAGCGGGCGTAGGGGCACATGTACAGACAGACCTGCTCGCGCATAAAGCCGGCGTTGCCGTAGGTGGCGACGGTGAAAAAGCCGGACCAGAACAGCGTCCAGCCGCCCACCTGGCCGCTGACCAGGGCCGGCAGCAGCTCGCGGATGGGGGTGAAATAGCCGACGAAGGTGACGCCGGTGGCCAGCGCCAGGGCCAGCCACAGCACGTGTTTCAGGCCGCGCCGCAGCAGCTTTTCAACGCCCCAGGGGGCCCGGTCCCATTTAAGACGCTGGTGGCGGTCGCCTTCACAGCGCTGTTCGATGGCCATGAACAGGCGGGTCCAGGCGGTTTGCGGGCAGACATAGCCGCAGTACACCCGTCCGGCGAACACCGTGACGAAAAACAGCCCCAGCGCGGCGATGATCAGCGCCCAGGCCAGGAACAAAAAGTCCTGCGGCCAGAAGGTGATGCCGAAAACATGGAAACGGCGCTCCGGCAGATCGAACAGAATCGCCTGGCGGCCATTCCAGGTCAGCCAGGGCAGCACCAGATAGAGCGCCACCACCAGACGCACGCTGGTGTCGCGCAGGCGCTGGTAGTGGCCCTTCACATCCTTGATCTGGATGCGCCGGCGCTTGGCGTACAGCCCGGAACCGCCGTCCGGGCTGAGATCCTGGCTGGGAATACGGCCGGAATTCATGGTTGCGACAATCCGTAGACGTAGGCGGCCAGCACGTGCAGACGCTCTTCGCTGAGCACGGACTCATGCGGCGGCATCCGCCCGGCACGGCCTTCGCGGATGGTGGTTTCGATGTCCTCCAGGCGCGCCCCGTGCAGCCAGATACCGTCGGTCAGATTGGGGGCGCCGAGGGCCTGGTTGCCGCGCGCGTCCTGGCCGTGGCAGGCGGCGCACACCGCGAAACGCGGCTCGGCGCGGGCCACCGACGCGGCCACCTCGGGCTGGTCGGTCATCGACGGGCGGCTCAGGCTCTGCACGTACAGCGCCATGTCGCGCACCGCCTGGTCGGTGCCGCCGATGGCGGCGGCCATGGGCGGCATCTGCCCGTGGCGGCCGTCGCGGATGCTGGTGAGAATGGCGTCGGCGCTGCCGCCGTAGAGCCAGTCGTCGTCGGTCAGGTTCGGGTAGCCCTTGGCGCCGCGGGCGTCGGAGCCGTGGCACAGGGCACAGTTGTTGGCGAACAGGCGGCCGCCCACGTCGCGGGTCTCCGGGTAGGCGTGCAGCTCCTCGATCGGCACCTTGGCGAACTGCTCGAACAGCGGCGCGGTCTGTTTTTCCACCCAGTCCACTTCTTCCTGCCACTGGCCCACGCTGCTCCAGTTGAGCAGCCCGCCGAACCGGCCCAGCCCCGGGTACAGCACCAGATAGACCACCGAGAACAGCAGGGTCAGCACGAACAGGTAGAGCCACCAGCGCGGCAGCGGCTGGTTGCGTTCCTGGATGCCGTCGAAGCTGTGGCCGGTGGTGTCGCTGCGGGTCTCCTCCGGCGTCATGCGCAGGTTGGCGAACAACAGAAAGGCGCAACCGACCAGGTTGAGCACCACGATGGCGATGATGTAAACGCTCCAGAAGTCGCTCATGGGCGGTCTCCTTTCGGGTTCCGGCGACCGTGGCTGTCGGTGCGCAGCGGAATCTCCCCCAGTTTCTGGTAGTCGCGCTTGCGGCCNGGCCGGTACACCCAGGCCACCAGGGCGATAAAGGCGANAAANAAGATCACGGTGATCACGGCGTGGTAGTTCATTGGCGCTGCTCCCGCCGGGCCTGGCCCAGGGACAGCAGNTAGGCCACCAGGGCGTCTTCCTCGGTGGCGTCCGCCCACTCGCCNTTGACCTTGGCCATCTGCTCTTCGATNTCCTGGTCGCTGTACGGCACCCCGAAATGGCGCTGGAACACGGNCAGCGTGCGCGCCATGGTCGACCAGTCCACNGTGGCGTGCTGCAGCCAGGGGTANGCCGGCATGTTGGANTCCGGCACCAGCGCGCGCGGATCACGCAGATGCTCGCGGTGCCACTGTTCGGTGATCGGCCGCAGGCCGACCCGGTCCAGGTCCGGCCCGGTGCGTTTCGAACCCCACAGGAACGGATGCTCCCAGACATCCTCGCCGGCCACGGTGTAATCGCCGAAGCGTTCGGTTTCCGCGCGCAGCGGGCGCACCATCTGCGTGTGGCAGACGTGGCAGCCTTCGCGGATGTAGACGTCCCGGCCGGCCATCTCCAGGGCGGAGTAGGGGCGCAGGGTGGAGATCGGCTCGGTGGTGGCTTTCTGCCAGAACAGCGGGACGATTTCCGCCAGGCCGCCGAAGCTCACCGCCACCAGGATCAGAACGATCATCAGGCCGATGTTCTTTTCNATAACCGCGTGGTGANTGGCCATGGTTACGCCGCCTCCCNGAGCACATTAAGNTCGCCGTTGTCGTCNCGGTCGCCGCGCACCGTGCGCCANACGTTCACCGCCATCAGCAGGGTGCCGGCGAGGAAGATGACGCCGCCCAGCAACCGCACGATGTAGAACGGCTGGCGTTCGGAGAGCTCCTGAATGAAGTTGTAGGTGAGGGTGCCGTCGTCGTTGACCGCCCGCCACATCAGGCCCTGCATGATCCCGGATACCCACATGGCGGCGATGTAGAGCACCGTGCCGATGGTGGAGAGCCAGAAGTGCACGTTGATCCAGCCCACCGAGAACATCCGGCGGCGNTCGAACAGCCGCGGCGTCATCACATAGACGGCGCCGAAGGTGATCATCGCCACCCAGCCGAGCGCGCCGGAGTGCACATGGCCGATGGTCCAGTCGGTGTTGTGGCTGAGCGCGTTGACGGTCTTGATCGACATCATCGGGCCTTCGAAGGTGCTCATGCCGTAGAACGACAGGGCGACGATCAGNAAGCGGATGATCGGNTCGGTGCGCAGCTTGTGCCAGGCGCCGGAGAGGGTCATGACACCGTTGATCATGCCGCCCCAGCTGGGCGCCAGCAGNACGATGGAGAACACCATGCCCACGGATTGCGCCCAGTCGGGCAGGCTGGAGTAGTGCAGATGGTGGGGGCCGGCCCACATGTACACGGCGATCAGCGCCCAGAAATGCACGATCGACAGCCGGTAGGAGTAGATCGGGCGCTGCGCCTGCACCGGCACGTAGTAGTACATCATGCCGAGGAAGCCGGCGGTCAGGAAAAAGCCCACCGCGTTATGGCCGTACCACCACTGCACCATGGCGTCGATGGCGCCGCCGTAGGCAGAATAGGACTTGGTCAGCGACACCGGGATGGCGGCACTGTTGACGATATGCAGCAGCGCGATGGTGATGATGAAGGCGCCGTAGAACCAGTTGGCCACGTAAATATGGCTGGTGCGCCGCCGGGCGATGGTGGCGAAGAACACCACCGCGTAGGCCACCCACACCACCGCCAGCAAGATGTCGATGGGCCACTCCAGCTCGGCGTATTCCTTGGTGCTGGTGAAGCCCAGCGGCAAAGTGACCGCCGCCAGCACGATCACCGCCTGGTAGCCCCAGAACACAAAAGCGGCCAGACCGGGAAAGGCGAGCCGGGTGTCACAGGTGCGCTGCACCACGTACAGCGAGGTGCCGATCAGCGCGCACCCGCCGAAGGCGAAGATCACCGCATTGGTGTGTAGCGGCCGCAGGCGGCCGAAGCTCAACCAGGGCAGATTGAAGTTAAGGGCGGGCCAGGCAAGCTGCGCGGCGATCCACACGCCGACCAGCATCCCCACCACTCCCCAGACCACGGTGGCGACCGTGAATTGCCGTACCACTCGGTAGTGGTACGGCGTGCCGTTGCCATCTCGCATGATGTTTCCCTTCCGGTTTCAGGCGGCCGCAAAGGTAGCAGCGCGGAAGGAGCGGTCTATTGACCTGCATCAAGATGAGGCGGCGCGGCGCTCGGTGAGACGCAACACCGTGGCGGTGAGCGCGGGCAGGAAGGTGACGGTGACGATGGCGGTGCCGAGCAGGCCGAACAGCACGATGGCGCCGACGCCGCGATACAGCTCGGTGCCTTCGCCGGGGATCAGCACCAGCGGCGCCAGGCCGCACACCGTGGTGATGGTGGTCATGGCGATGGGCCGCAGCCGCGAGCGCACCGCCTCGCTGACCGATTCGGCCACCGCCATGCCGCCGCGCCGGTTGGTGAGCGCCTCGTGCACGATCAGGATCGGGTTGTTGACCACCGTACCCATCAGAATCAAAAAGCCGAGCATGGAGATCATGTCGAACGGCTGGCTGAAGCCGGGCAGGCCCAGCAGCGGCATCAGCTCTCCCAGGCCGTTCAACAGCGCCAGACCCAGGATGCCGCTGGCGATGCCCACCGGAATGGTGGTCATGATCAGCAGCGGGTAGCCCCAATGGGTGAAGATCGCCACCAGCAGCAAATAGACCAGCAACACCGCCACCACATAGTTGCCGCCCAGGGCCTCCTGGGTGGCCTGCAGCTGGTCGCTGGCGCCGGAGATGTCCACGTTCACCTCCGCGGGAATTTCGCCGACCTCGCGCAGGGCACCGATCACGTCGTTGCGGACCATGGCGACGCCGGTCTCCAGCGCCACGGAACGCGGCGGAATAATGTTCAGGGTCACCGTGCGGCGACCGTTGACCCGCCGCACGCTGCTGGTGTCCACGGTTTCCACCAGCCGCGCCACCGACGACAGCGGCACGGTGGCCCCCTGCGGCGTCTGCACCGGCAGCGAGGGCAGGGCGGCCAGGTCCGGATCCACGCCGGCGTTGCTGTAGGCGTAGATGTCGACCTTGTCGTCGCCGAGGAAGAACTCGTCCATGAAGGCGCCGTCGGTGAGCGCCGCCACGGTGAAACCGATGTCGCCGGCGTCCATGCCCAGCTCGGCGGCTCTCTCCCAATCCGGGCGCACCTCGAGCAGTGGCTGGGCCAGGGACAGGCTGGCCGGCTGGCTCTGGATGCGCGGGTTGTCGAACACCTCTTCGGCGCGCCGGTAGGCGGTTTGCGCCACCTCGTAGAGGGTGGCCAGATCGTTGCCGGAGATATCCAGATTGACGCTGCGGGTGCCGCCGTCGTTGCTGGAGATGATCGAGCCGCGCGCGGCGAAGGCGCGCATGCCCGGGTAGCGCTCGTAGTATTCGGTGAGCGCGTCCATCAGCGCTTCCATATGATCCGGATCCACCGGCTCGGCGATAATGCGCAGGCTCTGGGCCTCGATGGACAGGTTCAGGTAGCGGATCGGCGGCGCCGGCAGTTCGCCGCGCTCCCAGGCGGCCGGATCGGCGTCCACCAGCGGGAGAAAATGGGCCTGGACCTCCTTGCCGATCTCCACCATGGCGTTCAGGTTGTAGCCCGGCGGTGCGTTCATGGAGGCGAAGGTCTTGGCTTCCTCGCCCTCGGGCAGGTACTCCGCCGGCGGCGTGAGCAGCACCAGCACCAGGGCGCCGCCGGTGACCGTGGCGGCGATGGTGGCCAGGCGCCGGGGCGCGGTGGCGCTGAGCCAGTGGGAGAAGCCGTGCACGCGCCGCAACCAGCCGCTGTCCTGACCGTCGTGGTCGAATACGGCGCCGAAATCGAGCCGCGCCGCCAGGGTCGGAATCACGGTCATCGCCACCAGCATGGAGATCAGGATCGACGCGGACACGGCGATGGCGATGTCGGAATAGAGCTGCCCGGCTTCCTGGGAGATGAACACCACCGGCAGGAACACCAGCACCGTGGTCATGGTGGAGGCGAACACCGCCGGCCACACCTTGCGGATACCCTCCACCGAGGCGCGGAACCGGTCCAGCCCCTTGCGCCGCTCGATCTCGATGCTCTCCAGCACAACGATGGAATTATCCAGTGTCATGCCGATGGCGAACGCCACCCCGGCCAGAGAGATCACATTGATGGTGCGCCCGGCCAGCAACAGGCCCAGGAAGGCGGCGATGGTGCAGATCGGAATGCCCACCACGCCCACGGCGGTGACCCGCACCGAACGCAGGAACAGGAACATCACCAGGGTGGCAAAGGCCGCGCCGATCGCCAGGTTGGTCCAGACATTGGCCACCGAGGCTTCCACATAGCGCACGTCGTCGGAGATCAGCGACATGCGCATGCCGGCGGGCTCCAGCACCTCCTTGTTGATCAGGTCCACCTGATCGAACATGGCGTACTTGATGTCGATCACGTTGGAGCCGGTCTCCCGGCGCACCGCCAGGCTGATCACCGGCTCGCCGTTGACGAACGACTCGGCGCGCACCGGAAAATGGTCCAGTTCCACGGTGGCCACGTCGCGCAGGCGGATAACGCTGTCGTCGCGGCGCTCCAGAATCAGGTCCAGCAGCTGCGGCACCTGATCGAAACGCCCCACGGTGCGCAGCAGGTAGCGCCGCTTGCCGCTGTCCACTTCGCCGCCGGACACATCCTGGTTGCGGCTCAGCAGCGCCTGGCGCACCTGCATCACCGTGAAGCCGCGCTCCGCCAGCTTCTGCGGGTCCAGCAGCACGCGGATCTGCCGCTCGGCGCCGCCGCGCAGCTCCACCTGGGAGACACCGTCGACGCTCTCCATGCGGGTACGGACGTTGTCGTCGATGAAGTCCCGCATCATGTCCATGTCCAGGTCCTTGGGATTGCCCTCCTGGGGCGAGACCCGGTAGTACATGAACGCATTGGCGGAAAACGAGGTGGACAGAATGCGCGGCTGGTCCACGTTGTCCGGGTAGGAGGGCACCTGGCTGAGCGCGTTATTGACGCGGATCAGCGTCTCGGTGATGTCCACGCCGAACGGAAATTCCAGCTCGATTTCCGCATCGCCGCTGCGGGCGGTGGCGGTCAGGCGCCGTAGATTGGGGATGTTGCGCAGGTACTCTTCCTGCTCGATCAGAATCTCTTTCTCCACGTCCTGGGGCGTGGCGCCGGGCCAGCTGGTCTGGACGGTGATGGTGCGCACTTCCAGGTCGGGGATCATCTGCACCGGAATGCGCAGCGCCGCCAGCACGCCGAGAATGGTGATGATCAGCACCACCACGGTCATCAGGGTGCCGTTGCGTACGATCTTTTCAAACACGACAGCGCCCCCTTATTGCGTCACCCGCAGCGCGCGGCCGTCGGTCAGGCTTTCGTTGCCGCGCACCACCACCCGGTCGCCGGCGGACAGCCCTTCCTTCACGGTGACCAGGTCGGCCAGCCCGTCGCCGATGCGGATGCGCTGCTCGCGCGCCACCAGGCCGTCGTCGCCTTCCTCCGCCAGCCACACCGACACCCGGCCGTCCGGATAACGCACCAGGGCGTCACGGGGCACCGCCAGGCTCGCCTCGTCGCCCTCCAGGAAGAGGGTGGCGCGCACCGACATGCCCGGCGTCAGCGCCGGCGGCGACGCCAGCTCCGCCCGCACCAGGAAGGTCCGGGCGCTGGGATCGTTCACCGGCACGATGGCGGAGATGGTGGCCGGGTAGGCCGGGCCGGTGTCGCCGCCCAACCGCACTTCCAGGCGGTCGTCCTTGGACACCCGGGGGAAGTACTCCTGCGGTACCGACAAATCGGCGCGCAGATCCTCCAGGCTGACCAGCTCCAGCACCGAGGTGCCCGGCGTCACCCACTCGCCGACTTCGGTCTGCTTCTGGCTGATCACGCCGTCGAACGGAGCTTTCAATGAATGGCGGGCGAGCAGGGCGCTTTGCCGGCGCGCCTCGGCGCGGGCACCGGCCAGGGAGGAGCGGGCCACCTCCACTTCGGATTCCAGGCCGCGCACCTGGGTGGCGGCAATGCTCTGGCGGGCCGCCAGGGTGCTGGCTTCCTCCAGGCGTCGGCGGGCGTCCGCCAGGGTGGCCTCCGCCTCGGCGGCGGCGGCACGGGCCCCTTCCAGGGCCAGACGGTTGAGCTCCGCGTCCAGTTCCAGCAGCACGTCGCCCTGTTCCACACGGTCACCCAGATCCACATTCAGGGTGGTCACCAGGCCGGACACCGAGGTGGAGAGCAGGGCGGCGCGCTTGGCGGTCAGGGTGCCGGTGAGCGGCAGGCGCTCCTCGAGCTGGCGGGATTCCACCGTCACCAGGGAGACCGGCTCCCGGGCGGCCGCCGGTTCGAGCGCGAGCAGCGCCAGCAACCCGGCCAGACCAAACCATAAACGACGGACGTTCAAAATGGCGCCCCATCCGGCTGTATCGCAATCGCGCATCCGTACCGTTACCCCCCAATACTCTCGGTGTGGTGTCGTCTCTCGCCCTGGGAGTGGACCATCATAAACGACAATGATTCCCTTTATCGGCGCCGAGTGCATTAATGGCACCCATCGGAAACCCGTAAACAGGCAACCGCAGTCTAATGGCTCGCCATGAAAGACCCGCGAAGGCCGGTTTCTCCACCGAGAACTGGCATTAGGTTTGAAATCTAACGCTTTGTTTTATTTGATTTATGGTCACTCCGGCGCCACCGGCTCCGGTTCCAGTCCGGTGGCGGCGCGCACCTCCTCGACCTTACCGCTGTCCACCGGCGCCGCATTATTGCCCCAGGCGCCGCGGATGTAAGTGAGCACCGCGGCGACCTGCTCGTCGGTGAGCTTCCAGGCGAAGTCCGGCATGGCGAGAAGGTTGGCACGTTGCTCGGTGCTCGGCGAGCGCGCCCCGCGCAGCACCACATGGACCAGTGAGGTCGGGTTGTCCGACTGCACGATGGGGCTGTCCCGGAGCGCCGGGAAAGTGTCCTGCATGCCGGTGCCGTCGTAGCGATGGCAGGCGGTACAGTGATCGACATAGAGCGCGCGGCCGAGCTCGTTTCGCTCGGCGTTGCGGTCCGTGGAGGTGTCGGCCTCATTGCCGTCGTCGCCCGCGTGATCGTCGCCGGGCAGGTCCTTCAGATAGGTGGCAATGGCGTGCAGGTCCTCCTCGGTCATGTGCTGGGTGCTTTTCTCCACGACTTCGCGCATCAACCCGGCGGCGACCTGATCGCCGTTGGTGCCGGTCTTGAGGTAATCGACGATATCCTGGTTCGACCAGTCACCCAACCCGTCCTTGGGGTCGGAGGTCAGTTTCGGCGCGAACCACTGCTGCAGCTCGAAACCCTGGTACGCCTCATCCGTGTCGGCCGCGCCGAACAGGTTCTTGGGCGTATGGCAGGAGCCGCAGTGGCCCAGGCCTTCGACCAGGTAGGCGCCGCGGTTCCACTGCTCCGATTTTTCCGGGTCCGGTTGATGGACGCCCGGCTCGAAGAACAGGGTTTTCCAGCCGATCATCAGCGTGCGCCAGTTGAGCGGCCAGTAGATGTCCGGCTCCCTGATGCGCTTATGGACCGGGTCGATGGTTTTCAGGTAGGACCAGATCGCGGCCAGGTCCTGATCGGTCACCCTGGTGAAGGACGGGTAGGGGAAGGCGGGGTAGAGGTGGCTGCCGTCGGCGCTGACGCCATGACGCATGGCCCGGATAAACTGATCCTGGTTCCAGTTGCCCAGGCCGGTCTCTTCATCCGGTGTGATGTTGGCGGAATAGATCTCGCCAAACGGGGTGGGAATGGCCTTGCCGCCCGCCAGGTACTCGCCGTCCGGCGCCGAGTGGCAGGCCACGCAGTCGCCGACGCGCGCCAGATAACGCCCCTTGCTGATCTGGGCGTAGGAGTTTCTGTCGGCGACGGCGGTACCGGTCAGCAGACCGCATATCAGCGCCACCAGGGTGGGCGTCAGTGATGATCGGGTAGGGGCCATGGGCTTCTCCATATCAGGCGTCCACCAGCGGTCCGGGGTTCTTGAGGTACTGGTTGCGAATCGCGTCGGCCGCCCAGTAGGCCAGCGCGCCCACCGTGCCGGTGGGGTTATAGCCCGGATTCTGCGGGAACACACAGGCGCCCATCACGAACAGGTTGTGAACGTCCCAGGACTGAAGGTAGCGATTGACCACGCTGTTATCCGGGCGCGTGCCCATGATCGCGCCGCCGGTATTGTGGGTGGTCTGGTAGGGCATGATGTCGTACTGCGGCGTAAGCCGGTTGGCCTGGTAGTGGCGCGGCTGCATGCCCTTGGCGATGTCCACTGCGCGGTCGGTCAGGAACTCCGACATCTTGCGGTCGTTCTCGCCGAAATCGAAGGTCTGCCGTAGCAACGGGTTGCCGTAGGCGTCCCGATAGGTCGGGTCGAGATCCAGATAGGCGCCGCGATACGCCATGGAACTGCCGTGGCAGCTCAGCGAGGTGGCGTGCAGATAGTTGTCCGCCACCGCCTTTTTCCAGCCCGAGCCCCACTTGGGCGCGTCGTCGGGCAGGATCATCTGGCCGATGGGGCGGCCGCCGGTGGTCCAGGAGGCGATATAGCCGCCGCCGATAAAGCCGTGCGGCCCGTGGTCGAAATTGTTGCCGTTGAAGTCGTCCACCGCCTGCCCCAGCGCGCCGGCGCCCATGAACGGATTGAGATTCTCCTTGGTGAACACGTCCACCGAGGACATGGTCTGGTAGGCGTAATTTTTCCCCACCACGCCGCGCTGCGTTTCCGGATCGTAGGGTTCGCCGATGCCCGATAGCAGCAGCAGATGGACGTTGCGGGTGGCGTACGCGCACAGAATGATCAGCTTGCCCGGCTGCTCGAACTCGCGCCCCTGGGAGTCAACGTAGGTCACGCTCACCGCGCGCTTGCCGCTGCTGTCGAGATTGACCCGGTTCACGTTGCAGTAGGTGCGGTAGGCGAAGTTTTCGTTTTCCAGCAGCGCCGGGATGATGGTGGTCTGTGGCGAGGCCTTGGAATAATTGCCGCAGCCGAACCACTCGCAGTAGCCGCAGTAGGTGCATTCGCCCATCTGCACCCCATACAGGTTGCGATACGGTTTGGAGGTGTTGGAGGCCGGCGCCGGAAACGGGTTGTAGCCGGCTTCCCGGGCGCCCTTGTCGAACAGCTCGCAGGCGTAGCTGCGTTTCAGCGGCGGCAGGGGATAGGGCTCGGAGCGGTGGCCCTCGAAGGGATTGCCGCCGTTGAGAATTTCACCGTGCAGATTGCCCGCCGCCCCGGACGTCCCGCACACGTACTCGAACTTGCTGTAGTACGGCTCCAGCTCGTCATAGGTGACGCCCCAGTCCTGGATGGTCATATCGGTGGGGATGAAGTCGCTGCCGTACTGCTCGATGGTGCGGCTGCGGATTTCGAAATCGTAGGGCAGAAACCGCCAGTGCTGGCCGTTCCAGTGGATGCCGGCACCGCCGACCCCGACACCGGGATTGAAGGAGCCGAGACGACGCATCGGCAGCGCATGGTCCTTGACGCTGTGGCGGAAGGTCTGGGTGGTGCGCGCCGGCTCCTGGAAAATTTCATTGCGGATCGCGTAGCGCAGCTCGTCCTGGATGAAGTTGGTGGCGAAGTCCTGCTCCGTGGTTCGAAAACCACCCCGTTCGATCGCCAGCACCTGCAGCCCCTCCTCGGTCAGCTCCTTGGCCAGAATCGAGGCGGTCCAACCGAACCCCACCAGTACCACATCGACCGAATCCAGCTTTTTCATTCAGCGCACCTCCTTGAGCGGAATACCCTGTCTTCCCAGAATGCCCACGGGCGGGTAGGGGTAGGGCTTGCCGTGTTCGGTGATCTGCGGGCTGTAGTTGTAGCGGGTACCGGGAAAGCCGGCCAGCCGCCAACCGGCGAAGTCCCGGTTGCCGCCGTACATCGGGTCGGCGAAGAAGCCTTCGCGGGTGTTCTGCCAGAGGATGGTGAAAAAGGTCTTGTTGTCGGCGATATCCAGCGGCACGTCGCCGTTGGAAAGCCGTTCCAGCACCGCCTCCCGATCCTTGTCGCTGAGCGCGTGGAAGGCGTTTCCCTGGAATTGATCGCGGCAGTAATCATCAACCCGTGGAATACAGTGGCGATACAGCTGCGCCGGCGTGAAACGCAGCTGATAGCCCTGTGCCGCCGAACCGTCGCGCCACGGGCCTTCCATATACCAACGCTCGGCGCGGCCGTAGGAGCCGCCGAGCTGATAATCAATGAAATCCGCGACGCCGGCCCGCAGCGCACCCGGGCCCAGTTCGTCCTCGGGAATCAGCCGATCGATCGCCGCCTCGACGAACCGGCGCTCGTCGGCGGTGAGATAAGGATTGATCGGCACATAGTAATCCGGCGGGCCGTTCGAAGGGGAACGCCAGGCGGTCTCGCCGGGGTACCCATCGGCGCGGGATCGGGACCCGACCAGGTAAAAGGAACCGGCGGCGACACTGCCTTTGAGAAAGTCACGACGGTTAACGGGCATGCGAAACTCCTTTTTCGGCGGCCTGATAACAAAATCTCGGTAGCTCTGAAAAAAGCTAGTCCTCTGAAACGGCCAGAGCAACGACACAGGGGGCGCAATGGGGCTAAACGCTGTAAAACCACGTAAAGATAGCGTGATGATCAGGAACAGTGCGCGGCGGCCGCCAGCTCAGCGAGGCCTGGTGTGGTGGGTTTTGCACTTCTTCCTCCGCATCAATAACTGCGTGTAATGTATATTANGTTAAATAACACGTTTTGGAGTGTGAATGAACTGTGAGATAGTCCAGTTACCTCTCGCTGGCCCTGGATGGCCCATGACAAGCCCGCTTCCCTCCACGGTGGATTATCAGGATCTGTTTGATAACGCGCCGCTGGGCTACTTACTCCTTGATGACACCGGGTGCATCGAACGAATCAACCGCACCGGTGCCGCCCTTTTTGATGACGAGCCGGGAACGATGGCAGGCCAACGGCTTGCCACCTGGATAGTGCGTGAACACCAGGATCGTTTCGACCACTATCAGCGACGGCTGATACACAGCCGCGACGTGGAGAAACTGATCCTGCGGGTCCGCACCCGGCTNGACGAGTTCCTGACGATATGGCTGATAAGCGCCTCCGGCGACGCCCACCCGACCCGTCTGAATGTTATCGACGTGTCGGAGGAAGATCATTCCGCGCGCCAGCAGCGTCATCTTCAAACCGAATTGATCCATCTTGCACGCCGTAACGTCGCCGGCGAATTCGCCGCCAGTCTCGCCCATGAACTGAACCAGCCGTTGGGCACGGTGGTGCTGAGCTGCGACGCGGCCTTGCGCTTCCTGAACGAAGGCGAGCCCGATCGGCGGAAACTCGACGACACCCTGTCGCAGGCCCGCGAGGCGGCGCTGTACGCCAGCGGTGTGATCGGTCAGTTGCGCGAATTCCTGAAGGACGGCGAGCGTGACGCGCGCGCCGCCCGTCGTGTTATGTCGTTTCCGGAGGTGTTGGACACGGTGCTGGCTATGATCGACGCCAACGCCCGCGACAACCATGTCGAGCTGCGCCTGGACATCGCCGACGGCTTGCCGCCGGTCCACGCCAACGCGATCCAGATCGGCCAGGTGCTGGTCAATCTCACCCACAACAGTATCGAAGCCCTCGCTGGCGCCGAGGACGCGCGCATCACCCTGCGGGCGCGCGCCGACGACCTGGGCCGGCTTCTGGTGTCCGTCCAGGACACCGGCCCGGGGGTCGATCCGGATATCCTGCAGCGCCTCTTCAACCCCTTCCAGACCAACAAACCCGGAGGTATGGGTATGGGGTTATCGATCAGCCAGAACATTATCGAGGCGCACGGCGGCGAACTGTGGGCGGAGCGCCCCGCTTCCGGCGCCCTGTTCTGCTTCACGCTTCCCACCGAAGCGCGGGAGACTCATGAGCAGTAACACGGACGAACCGAAACAGATTATCCATGTGGTGGACGATGATCCGCCCTTCCTGGCGGCGATCACCCGTACCCTGGAGGTGTTGGCGCTGCCGGTACGTCAGTATCGGCACGCGCGCCAGTGCATCGACGAGCTGAATCCGGAAAGCCGCGGCTGCCTGATCACGGACCTGCGCATGCCGGATGTGGACGGCCTTGGCCTGCAACAGCGGCTCCGCGAGCAAGGTTGTCGGTTGCCGGTGATCTTTGTTACCGGACATGGCGAGACCGAAGCCGCGGTGGCCGCATTGAAACATGGCGCGCTGGACTTTCTGCGTAAACCGTTTCGCGAGCAGGAATTGCTGGATTGCGTGCGCAACGCCCTGCGGCAAGAACGCGAAGGGCGCCGCCTGGCCAACGATGAGCGTGAGGCCCGCCGCCGCTTTGACGATCTCACGCCGCGCGAAAAAGAGGTTCTCGAACTGGTGGTGGCCGGCTGCGCCAATAAGATCATCGCCCAGCGCCTGCTGATCAGCCCGCGCACCGTGGAGCACCACCGTAAGCATATGATGCTGAAAATGCGCGCCCGCTCCACCAGTGAGCTGATCATCCTCGCCCTGCTCTGCGGCGTCTACCAGTTACATCTGTGACCTGTAGGGGTTAATACCTAGGAAATCGAACGGCTAGTCCTCCCAGTGGAATTCTTTTTACGCTGTTACCCGTTCCCACCGACAGCAGGAAAACGGAACAACGGCCGCAACAAGGAGGAGCAGCCATGCCGCACGCGGAGGATGTCACCAGCATCGCGCCCCCAGCGCGGCGCTACTGTCTGGCGAAAGTGGGGTGCACCCTGCCCTGCTGTTCGTTACCCGCGGCGGACGCCGTGCCGGACCTCACCCGGGCCATGGTCCCGGAGCCTGTTTGCGAGCTGTGCGGCACCGAGATTGATGCCGGGCATAGCCACCTTCTGGAGCGCCGGAGCCAGCGCTTGTTGTGCAGCTGCACACTGTGCGCGGCGCTCTTCGAGCAAGGCGGTCCACGCCGTTACCGGCGCGTGCCGGCGCGGGTCGCGTCGCTCCCGTCGCTGCGTACGGCGGAGCTTGATGCGCCGTGCCGTATTCCGTTCGAGGCGCCCTGGCCAGTGACGTTTTTCTCGCCGCTGGCGTGGGAGCAGCGTGTCGCCGTGGTCCGCGCCGGGCCGGAGCGGGTGCTGCGCTCCTCGCTGGGGTTACGGGCATGGCATCAACTCAGCGCCGTTAATCCTTTTCTTCAGTATCTGGAAAGCGATGTCGAAGCGTTGCTGGTGTACCGGAGCAACGGCGCCTGCACCTGTTTGCGGCTGCCCATTGATCGCTGCTTTCAGATCATCGGCCTGCTTCGCCAATGCGGCGACAGCGGTGCCCGGATACTCGACATTCTCGCGATGTGTGTCGAGCGGCTCTCGTGCGAGGCCATTGCGCAAAGCGACGAAACGAAGGGTTGAACACCCTACTCATTCCCTACCCACCTGGAAAGAAACGGAGAGCAGACCGATGAACCTGGATTACGTGCACCCTCTCGTAAACACCGTTCTTTATGATGGCTACAAGCTCTATTCCGACTCCGTGGCCGCCGCGCAACGGCCGCGCTGGACGGTCGGTGGTCTGTATCCGCGGCCCTGCGTCGCCGGCGGTACCGACGCGCTGTGCAGCCGCATGGAAACCCAGTGCCTGGTGACCGGCGATCACGATACTCGCCTGGAGGTGCGCGTTCGCTTTCTCCACACGTTGCTGCGCGAAACCGGTACGCTGGCAACGCCGGCGCGCGGCTGGCCGGACGACAGCGATGCGCCGGAGCCCGAGTTTCGGTTCTCCAGCAGCGAGCCATCGGGCGGTGACGACGAAGCGGTGGAGCGCGATATCAAAGTGGCGGACGCACCGCTGGGCGCGTTGCTGGGCCTGACCCGCTATCACACCTTCTCGTTTCCGGCGTGGCGCGCCGTGGAGGCGTTGCGCGGCGCCGATGGTGAGCCGGTGGGGGCCGTCGTGCGGCGGCAAAGGCCGATTCAGGGCCGGGCATCGGTGCACCTGCAGGCGTTTCCGAATCAGGTTTTTCTGATCACCGTGCGCGTGGAAAACCTCACCCCGGTGACCCGCGCCATCAGCCGCGACCGCGCGGAGATCGCGCGGCAGGCGTTTGCGTCCACCCATACGTTGCTGGAAGTGAGCGGTGGTGAATTCGTCTCGCTGATGACCCCGCCGGAGGAGCTGGCCGCCTATACCATGCTATGCCAGAACCGGGGTACCTTCCCGGTGCTGGTCGGGCCGGAAGGCCACAACCGCACCGTGTTGTCGTCCCCGGTGATTCTTCACGACCATCCCAGGTTGGGGCTGGAATAACCGGCGCCATCGGGGCGGTGAGCCGGCTCAGGTCGTGACTGTTTCCACGGGCGGGCAATGTTCGTTCAGAAACGCGATCTGATCCGCCACCACTTGCTCGAACGCCTCGCCCACATAGATCTCGAAATGCCCCGCCTGATACCGCCTGATCTCATGGCGCGGCNCGCGGCTCGCGTGNCGGAGNGTNTGTTTGGCCGGCGCCACGGTGTCGTTGTCNCACACGCAGAAGAACACCGGTGCCCGTATGCCGGCGGCCTTGCGGCCCGGATGATAGCGGATAATGTCCAGGGCNACGCGCGCNGCGGCTTCATTGCGAATCCGGGCACCCTCCGGAACCAGATTCATGTAGCCGTCCCAGACGTCCGGCGCCGTCATCAGCGCGGTGTCACCGGGGCGCCCCGCCACGGCGACCATTACCGGGGCGGCGCCCACCAAGGCGCCAAGGCGATCGCGCAGTGCCTTGGCCGTGAGTTTCGCGGAGACCAGCGGTTCCGTGGCCAGGGTCGAGGCCAGCCCATCGGTGAACGGGCATTGGGAGATCACCGCCGCGATGCGCGGATCGTCGGCGGCCGTGGCCAGCACATGGCCACCGGAAAAGGACGTGCCCCACAGGATCACCCGATCCGGGTCCACCTGCGCGAGGCCACGGGCGTGCTCGATGGCGGCCTTCCAGTCCTGAAGCTGCTTTTTGATGTCCAGCAATTGGCGGGGCTGGCCGTCGCTGTCGCCGAAATGACGATAGTCGAACAGCAGGCAGGCGTAGCCCTGGGCCACGAACCGCTCGGCGAAGGCCGGCAGTCGCATGTTGCGGGTGCCGCCCAGGCCGTGGGCCATGACCATGATCGGTGCGCGGCCGGCGGTGTCGGGCAGGTAGAGGTCGCCTCGACAGGTTACGCCCTTGGATTGGAATTGGATCGCTGTTACGGACGTCATCGCCCTGCCCCCTTAAAGTGTCAACGCCTAAAGTTCCGCCACCGCCGCCATGGCACGGGTCAGCTGGCTGAGGTCGTCCGGCTCCATGCCGTAGGGGGGCATGATGTAGACCAGCTTGCCGAACGGCCGGATCCACACGCCCTGCTCCACCAGCAGCTTCTGGGTGGCGGCCACGTCGCAGGGTTTTTCCAGCTCCAGCACGCCGATGGCGCCCAGGGCGCGCACGTCGGCGACGCCGGGAGTGCCGCGCAGCGGTTCCAGTTCGCGGCGCAGCTGCGACTGGATCGCCGTCACGCGGCCGCGCCAGTCGCTCTCCAGCAGCTCATCGATGCTGGCGTTGGCCACCGCGCAGGCCAGCGGGTTGCCCATGAAGGTGGGTCCGTGCATCAGCACGCCGGCTTCGCCGTCGCAGATGCCGGCGGCCACGCGGTCGTTGCACAGGGTCGCCGCCAGGGTCATATAACCGCCGGTGAGCGCCTTGCCCAGGCAGAGGATGTCCGGGCAGACGTCGGCGTGGTCCATGGCGAACAGTTCGCCGGAGCGGCCGAAGCCGGTGGCGATTTCGTCGAAAATCAGCAGTACGCCGTGTTCGTCGCACAGACGGCGTGCGCCGCGCAGGTATTCCGGGTGGTAGAAGCGCATGCCGCCGGCGCCCTGCACGATCGGTTCCAGGATCACCGCCGCCACTTCGTGGCCGTGCTGCTCCAGCAGGCCGCGCAGGGAATCCAGGTCCCGCGCGTCCCAGTCGTCGTGGTAGCCCACCGCCGGCGCGTCGGCGAACAGGTGCTTGGGCAGCACCTTGCTGAACAGATGGTGCATGCCGTTGACCGGGTCGCAGGTGGCCATGGCGCCGAAGGTATCGCCGTGGTAGCCGTTGCGCAGGGCGATCAGCCGATGCTTCTCGGGCTGCCCCTGGCTGAGCCAGTACTGCAGCGCCATCTTGATCGCCACCTCCACGGATACCGAGCCGCTGTCGGCCAGGAACACCTTGTTGAGCGGTTCCGGGGTCATCCGCACCAGGCGCTTGCCCAGCTCCACCGCGGGCTCGTGGGTGATGCCGCCGAACATCACGTGGGCCATTTTGTCGATCTGATCCTTGGCGGCCTGATTCAAACGCGGGTGGTTATAGCCATGGATCGCCGCCCACCAGGACGACATGCCGTCGATCAGGGTGCGCCCGTCTTCCAGCTCCAGGCGTACCCCGTCGGCGCGCGCCACCGGATACGTGGGCAGCGGCTTGGAGGTGGAGGTATAGGGGTGCCAGAGGTGGTCACGGTCGAAATCGAGATCAATGGACATAGGGTGCTCGGGCCGGTTCGGTGGACGAACCATGCCAATTCCCGGGCCGGTTCTCAAGTCCGGGTCGCGCCGCCCTTTTAAGGCTAAAGATTTTCCCCGGCGGGCCGACAACCCCCAAACCTTCTCACAGCCATTCCTGGTATCCCCTCATGCTTAGTCAATTCAAGATCGGCGCCCGTCTCGGCGGCGCCTTCGCTATTATTTTGTTGCTTCTGCTGGCCGCCTCGGGCACCGGCCTGTTCTCGGTCACGCGGATCGCGGACACCACCCGCGAGGCGCTGGAGACCGACGGCGCCCTGGCGTCCAATGCCGGCGTGGTGCGCCGCCTGGCGCTGGAACTGCGGCGCTACGAGAAGGACGTCTTTATCAATCTGGCGGATTTCCAGGCCCTGAACGGCTATTTCGGAAAATGGAGCGACACCGTCACCCGGCTGAAGAGCGTGCTTGATGAAGGCGAGGCACTGGCGGTGGAGCCGGCGCTGCAACAGCGCTACCGGGATGCCCGCGAGGGGCTGGGCGCCTACGAGTCGGATTTCACCCGCATCTACGGCGCGATCATGAACGGTACCTACCAGGACACCGCCGCCGCCAACGCGGCCTTTTCCGAGAACAAGCAAGGCATTTATCAGCTTGAGGGCGCCGCCCAGGGCATCCATGACATCGCCATGGAGAACCTCGGCGGCCTGGGCACTACGCTGCAGGCGCAGGTCACCCAGGCGCTGCTCGGGCTGGTGGTGTTCGCCGCCGTGGCGCTGCTGGTCTCGGCGGTCCTGGCGGTGGTGATTACCCGTAGCATCACCCTGCCCCTCGCCGACGCCCTGGGCGTGGCCCGCCGCATTGCTCAAGGGGACCTGCGCGAGCGCATCGTCGCCCGCGGGCGCGACGAGCCGGCGCAATTGCTGGCCGCCATGGCGGAAATGAGCGACTCCCTGGTCAAGCTGGTGTCCGCGTTACGCGGCGCCAGTGAGACCGTCTACATCGGCGCCAACGAGATCGCCCTGGGCGCCCAGGACCTCTCCTCCCGCACCGAGGAGCAGGCCGCCGCGCTGCAGGAGACCGCCGCCAGCATGGAAGAGATCAGCGCCACCTCGGAGCACAACGAGAAGAACACCCGCGAGGCCGACCGGCTCGCCGACGCGGCGTCGCGCAGCGCCCAGCACGGCGGTGAGGAGATGCGCGCCAACATCGACCTTATGGAAAAGGTGGTGGCCAGTTCGAAGAAGATGAACGGCATTATCGCCACCATCGACGATATCGCCTTCCAGACCAATATCCTGGCGCTGAACGCCTCCGTGGAAGCGGCCCGGGCCGGCGAGAAAGGCCGCGGTTTCGCGGTGGTGGCCAGCGAGGTGCGACTGCTGGCCAGCCGGGCCGGGGATTCCGCCGGCGAGATCCGTGCCCTGCTGGAAAGCACCGGCGCGCAGATCGCCACCTGCGCGGACCAGACCCAGCGCAGTGGCGAAACGCTCAACGGCACCGTGGAGTCGATCAAAAAGCTGGCCGAACTGATGCGCGGCGTGGCGTCCGCCACCACCGAGCAGATCGGCGGCATTCAGCAGATCAGCACCGCGGTGACGCAGATGGACGCGGTCACCCAGCAGAACGCCGCGCTGGTGCAGCAATCCAGCAGCGCGGCCGGCTCATTGGAGGATCAGGCCAGCCATCTGAAATCGTTGGTGACCTCGTTCCGCATTCCCGAGGCCTAGAACGGGAACGGCGCGGCCAGCCGCGCCAGCACGCCGTAGGCGTCGCCGGGGTTCTTGGTGCCGGAGATGTCCAGATCGAAGACATGGAACAGCGGGAATACCAGCCCCAGGGTGGCCACCGAGTCCAGATTGGCGACCAGGTCGTGGCGGTAGCCCAGCCGTAACCGGGTGCGGTCGGCGGCGCCCCACTGCAGGCGGGCGCTGGCGTAGCGGGCGTCCAGCTCGCGCTCCAGGGCCTCGAAACGGTCCAGGTTGAGATTCAGCCGGGTCGGCCGGCCGGCGTACTGAAAGCCGGTGGCCAGTTCCGCGTGGGCCTTCACGGTGTAGGGGCTGGCCACCATGCCCGGACGCCGGTCCGGGAACAGGTTTTCCACCCGCAGGGCCAGGTCCAGATCGCCGAACGACCGGCTCAGCCGGGTATCCACGTTAAAGCCCTGCTGCTCGCTCACCGTGACCGGGCTGTCGAAGGCGGAGCCGAACGTCTCCTGGTGGCTGAGTTCGTAGCTGTAGAGGTCGATCCGGCGCGCTTTGAACGCGGTCTCCAGTTGGTAGGCCCCGCCGGGCGCCCCGAACAAACGCTCCACGGTAAGGCCGGCTTCGTTGGTGATCGTGCCGCTGCCCACCATGCCCTCGGTGTCCGGAAACAGGGCGTTGAACCGGCTGTGGCTGCGCGCCACCAGCGCCGAGGACACGCACTGGGTCGGCAGCTGAATACGCGCGCCGGAGCCCGCCTCCAGAAACATTTCGTCCTGCTCCACCTGCTGGCGGATCACGCCGTCGTCGTCCAGCCGGGGGCCGGCTTCCACGCTGGTGAGCCCCTGGAACAGGCCCGCGGCGGCGGCCGGCTGGACCAGCACGGCCAGCATCAGGGTCCGGATCAGATATTGGCGGGTGTTGAAGGCGGTCATCGCGGTACGTTCAGGGCCGATGCATGGCGGGGCGGAACTCCGTCGTACTATGCAGCATGGCGCGCAGGTCGAAAAGGGGGGCACGCCGGTTTCCATTGCCGGGACCGGCGAACTGCGTTTTCATGGAAGCAGCAGCCACCAAGCAGCGAAAAGCAGCGAAGAGACGCGCATGACCTCTGTAGCCGGCAGCGATCGACAGCTTTCACCCGGGAAGCGGCCCCTTGGGCGCCGCCTGGGCGGAGGCCTTATCGCCCTCGCCGCCCTGCTGCTGCTCGCTACCACCGGCCGGGCGCAAACCGCCTCCCAGCCGTCCGCCGCCGAGGGGCCCGAGGTGAGGGTCATGGACCTCCGTGGCGCCATCGGCCCGGCGGTCAGCGACGGTTTCGTGCGTGCCCTGGAGGAGGCCAACCGCGCCGGCGCGGCGCTGTTCGTGGTGCGCCTGGACACGCCGGGCGGTCTGGATAAATCCATGCGCGCCATGATCCAGGCGATTCTCGATTCCCGGGTGCCGGTGGCCACCTATGTGTCGCCGTCCGGCAGCCGCGCGGCCAGCGCCGGCACCTACCTGCTCTACGCCTCCCACGTGGCCGCCATGGCCCCGGCCACCAACCTGGGCGCCGCCACGCCGGTGCAACTGGGCGGTGGCGGCGCGCCCTCCCCGGCCGGCGACGACACCGAGCCGCAAGCCGATGACGAAGTCGATGACAATGCCTCGGCGCTGCGCCGCAAGCAGGTCAACGACGCCGTGGCCTATATCCGCGGCCTGGCGGAATTGCGCGGGCGCAACTCGGACTGGGCGGAGCGCGCGGTGCGCGAGGCGGTCAGCCTGACCGCCACCGAGGCCGAGGCACAACAGGTGATCGACCTGGTGGCGCCGGATCTGGACGCCCTGCTCGCCCGTCTCGACGGCTTTACCGTCCGTGACGGGGACGCCGAGCGCACCCTGGCGCTCATCGACTACCGGCTGGTGGAGCTGGAGCCGGATTGGCGCACCCGCTTCCTGGCGGTGATCACCGACCCCAGCATCGCCTACATTCTGATGCTGGTGGGCATTTACGGGCTGATTCTGGAATTCTCCAACCCCGGTTTCGGGATCCCCGGCGTGCTCGGCGCCATCTGCCTGCTGCTGGCGCTGTACGCGCTGCAGATGCTCCCGGTGAGCTATGTGGGCCTGGGATTGATCCTGCTCGGCATCGGCTTGATGGTGGCCGAGGGGCTGTCGCCCAGCTTCGGCGTCCTGGGCGTGGGCGGCGCCGTGGCCCTGGTGATCGGCTCGATCATGCTGATGGACACGGACCTGCCCGCGTTCCGGGTGGCGGTGCCGGTGATCGCGGCGGTGGGCGTGGGCAGCCTGGCGCTCACCGGCCTGACGGTGCGCCTGGCGTTCAAGGCCCATGGCCGCCCGGTGGTCACCGGCGGCGACACGTTGATCGGCCAAGAGGCCGTGGCGGCCACGGCTTTCGGCCCGGGCGGCACGGGCCAGGTGCACGCCGCCGGCGAACTGTGGCGCGCCACCAGTGACGAGGCGATCCTTGAGGGCGAAACGGTCACCATCCACCGCCGTGACGGCCTCACTCTTCATGTGTCCCGCAAAGGAGACAAACCATGATTTTCCAATATTTCTGGATTGCGCTGGCGATTCTGGTCGTCGGCTTCGTGGTCAGCATGTTCCGCATTCTCCGCGAGTACGAGCGCGGCGTGATCTTCATGCTGGGCCGCTACCACAAGGTGAAGGGGCCGGGCCTGATTCTGGTGATCCCGGTGATTCAGCAGATGGTGAAGGTGGACCTGCGGGTGCGGGTGCTGGACGTGCCCAGCCAGGACGTGATCTCCCGCGACAACGTCTCGGTGAAGGTCAACGCGGTGCTCTACTTCCGCGTGGTCGATCCGGAACGGGCGGTGATCAACGTGGAGGATTTCTACGACGCCACCAGCCAGCTCTCGCAAACCACCCTGCGCTCGGTGCTGGGCAAGCACGAGCTGGATGAAATGCTCGCCTCACGGGACGAGTTGAACCGGGACATTCAGGAAATCCTCGACGAGCAGACCGACCCCTGGGGCATCAAGGTGGCCAACGTGGAAATCAAGCACGTGGACCTGGACGAGGACATGGTGCGGGTGATCGCCCGCCAGGCGGAGGCGGAGCGGATCCGCCGCGCCAAGGTGATCCACGCCAACGGCGAGAAGGAGGCCTCGGAGGTGCTGCTGGACGCCGCCAACACCCTGGCCGCCCAGCCGCAGGCACTGCAGCTGCGCTATCTGCAGACGCTCACGGAAGTGGCCAACGAGCGCTCCAGCACCATCGTCTTCCCGCTGCCGATGGATATGATCGACAGCTTCCTGAAGCGGGATAAATAGCAAGGCCGGCCGGGGATCCCGGCCGGCCTGCTCAGCTCTTGCTTACGTGGTGCTTACTTGCTCAGGTAGCGCATCGCCCGCTCGATCCCGTCCAGGGTGAGCGGGTACATGTGGTGGTCGTTGAGCTGCTTGATCCACTGGGTGGAGGTGGTCATCTGCCAGGCCTTTTCCGGCTCCGGGTTGATCCACACCACTTTCTCGTAGGTCTCCTTGATGCGCTGGAACCAGACCGCGCCGGGCTCGTCGTTCCAGTGCTCCACGGAGCCGCCGACCGAGTTCACCTCGTAGGGGCTCATGGCCGCGTCGCCGATGAAGATCACCTTGTAGTCGCTGCCGTACTTGTGCAGCACGTCCCAGGTGGAGAACTTCTCGTCCCAGCGGCGCCGGTTGTCCTTCCACACGTATTCGTAGATGAAGTTGTGGAAGTAGAAATACTCCAGATGCTTGAACTCCAGCCGGGCGGCGGAGAACAGCTCCTCGCAGAGCTTGATATAGGGGTCCATGGAGCCGCCGATATCGAAGAACAGCAGCACCTTGACCCGGTTTTCCCGCTCCGGGCGCATTTTGATGTCGAGCAGCCCGGCGTTGCGCGCGGTGGAGCGGATGGTGTCGTCCATATCCAGCTCTTCGTCGCGCCCGGTGCGGGCGAACTGGCGCAGCCGGCGCAGCGCCAGCTTGATGTTGCGGATGCCCAGCTCCACGGAGTCGTCCAGGTTGCGGAATTCCCGCTTTTCCCAGACCTTCACCGCGCTCTTGTTGCGCGACGGGCCGGTCATGCGCACCCCTTCCGGGTTCTCGCCGTAGCCGCCGAACGGGCTGGTGCCGCCGGTGCCGACCCATTTGTTGCCGCCCTGGTGGCGTTTTTCCTGTTCCTCAAGGCGCTTTTTCAGCTCCTCGAGAATCTTTTCCAGGCTGCCCAGCCCCTGCAGTTTTTCCCGCTCTTCCGCGGACAGGGTCTTTTCCATCTGCTTGCGCAGCCACTCCTCGGGAATGGTCTGGCTCAGCCAGCCCGGCTCAATGCTTTCCAGGCCCTCGAAATAGTGCGCGAAGGCGCGGTCGAAACGGTCATAGTACTTCTCGTCCTTGACCATCACCGTCCGCGACAGCATGTAGAAGTCCTCGATGGACCCGAACGCCACGTGGTGCTTGAGCGCGCCGAACAGGTCCAGCAGCTCGCGCAGCGTCACCGGCACCTTATGGGCGCGCAGGTCCTCGAAAAAACCGATCAGCATAGAAACCTCTATCGGTTAAAGGATCTACCGTTCCCGGCGGCTCATGAAAGCCAGCCGTTCCAGCAGCTGTACGTCCGCTTCGTTCTTGACCAGGGCGCCGTACAGCGGCGGGACCGCGGTCTTGGTGTCGCGGTTGCGCAGGATGTCCTGGGGGATGTCGTCGGCCATCAGCAGCTTGAGCCAGTCGATCAGCTCGCTGGTGGAGGGCTTCTTCTTCATGCCCGGCACTTTGCGCAGGTCGAAGAAGATTTCCAGCGCCTCGGTGACCAGCTCCTTCTTAATTTCCGGGAAGTGCACGTCCACGATCCGCATCATGGTCTTGGCATCGGGGAAATTGATGTAATGGAAGAAGCAGCGGCGCAGGAAGGCGTCGGGCAGCTCTTTCTCATTGTTGGAGGTGATGATCACGATGGGGCGCTTCTCGGCGCGAACGGTTTCGCCGGTTTCGTAGACGAAGAACTCCATGCGATCCAGCTCCTGGAGCAGATCGTTGGGGAATTCGATGTCCGCCTTGTCGATCTCATCGATCAACAGCACCACCTGGTCGTCGGCCTGGAAGGCCTCCCAGAGCTTGCCCTTCTTGATGTAGTTGGACACGTCCTCGACCCCTTCGGCGCCGAGCTGGGAGTCGCGCAGGCGGGAGACCGCGTCGTACTCGTACAGGCCCTGCTGGGCCTTGGTGGTGGACTTGATATGCCAGGCCAGCAGCGGCATGCCCAGNGATTCNGCCACCTGTTCGGCGAGCAGGGTTTTACCGGTGCCCGGCTCACCCTTGATNAGCAGCGGACGCTGCAANGCGATGGCCGCGTTNACNGCCATTTTGAGNTCTTCCGTGGCAACGTACTGTTCNGTGCCCTGAAACTGCATGCGAGNTTCTCCACATCAGCGAGAATAACGNNGCGCACTCTAGCAACCCGCGCNCCCCGGGCAAAGGGCCAGAATGGCCATGTTGCAGTCGGTTTGCGTCAGCCGGCCGNCCCGGGTGTGGCATAATCCGCCNCCATGAATCTGNTANTGCTGCACCCCGACCAGCGCCTCGACGGCGACCGCTGGCGTCTNGACGACCGCCAGGCCACCCATGTGCGNNCCGTGCTCAAGCTCGCGGAGGGCGANCANTGCCGCGCNGGNCTGCTCGACGAAGGCACCGGGNANGCAGTGATTGAATCCATTAAAAACAANNNGATAGANATATCTTTTAAAGTNGATTCGANGCCGGTCNCCGCCCTGCCCCTGAANCTGCTGCTGGCCCTGCCCCGCCCCAAGATGCTCAAGCGGNTNCTGGTGGACGCCGCCNGCCTGGGCATCAAGAACATCGTGCTGGTGAACGCNGCCAAGGTCGACAAGAGCTACTGGCAGACGCCCAANCTCAAGGGCGACCTGCTGCGGGAAAAATTGCTGCTGGGGCTGGAACAGGCCGGCGACCCGGTGATGCCGAGNCTGCGGCTGGCGCCGCGCTTNCGGCCCTTCGTNGAGGANGAGCTGGATCANTGGGCNGGNCCNGGGCGGCGCCTGNTGGCGCACCCNGGNCCNTNNCCGGAGCTGCCGCGGGGCCTGGATGAGCCCGCCACCCTGGCGATCGGCCCGGAGGGCGGCTGGACGCCCTTTGAAGTGGCGCTGCTGGAGCAGCAGGGCTTCGGCTGCCANCGNTTCGGCAGCCGGATCCTGCGNGTGGANACCGCCCTGCCCGCCCTGGTGGGCGCGCTGATGCGGCTGCCTTANCGGCGGTAGGGGTTGCGGCGCGGCTTGCGCGGCGGCTTGTCGCCGCGCTGGTGGCGCAGCCGGGCGCGGCCGTAGAGGCCGGTGTATTTCTTGCCTTTCAGATCCACGCGATCGGTGAGCGGCTTGATCTCCTGCTCGCTGAGTTCCTGCCAGCGCCCGGTGCGCAGCGACGACGGCAGCGTCAGATCGCCGAAGCGGATGCGGATCAGCCGCGCCACTTCCAGGTCCTGGGACTGGAACAGNCGGCGCACTTCCCGGTACTTGCCNCCGGTCAGCCGCACCTTGTACCAGTGGTTGGCGCCCTCGTCGGCGCCGCCGGCGTCCTCGATGCTGTCGAACTTGGACACGCCGTCCTCGAGCAGCACGCCGTCCAGCATCGCCTTGCGCTTGTCCTCGCTGAGGGTGCCGTGCACGCGCACCGCGTACTCGCGGATAAAGCCGTTGGAGGGGTGCATCAGCCGGTGGGCCAGCTCACCGTCAGTGGTGAACAGCATCAGCCCGGTGGTGTTGATGTCCAGACGGCCCACCTGCACCCAGCGCATGCCCTGCAGCTTGGGGAGGTTATCGAACACGGTGGGGCGGCCCTGCGGATCGTTCCGCGAGCACACTTCCCCGACCGGCTTGTGATAGATGATCACGCGCCGAACTATGTCTTCTTCCGCCTTCACTCGAATGATCCTGCCGTCGACTCTGATGGTGTCTTCCGGCTCCGCCCGGTCTCCCAGCGTTGCCACCTGGCCGTTCACGGAAACCCGCCCATCGGCGATCCAGGTTTCCAGTTCACGGCGTGATCCCAGCCCGGTGCGGGCCAGAACTTTCTGTAACTTTTCACTCATGGGGCGATTGCTCGTCCTCGTCGGCCGCCTTGGCGGCTTGCTCGCCGGCCCCCTCGGCGGGGGCCGGTTTGCGGCGAAATTCCTCTTCGAAGCCGGCGTTCACGGAGTCCACCTTATCAATGCTCATCAGGGTGGAGTCGTCCAGTTCCGGTTCTTCGTCCAGGGCGGCGAAAATTTCCTCGTTACGGGCTTCGCGCTCCCCTTCGGTGCGGGCACCGAAGGCGGCCGTGGCGTCGTTGTCGTCATCGGCGTGGTCGCCGCTGTCGGGATCCGGCGCGTCGCTGAGCGCCAGTTCCTCGTTGAGCTTGTCCAGGTCCTTGATTTCCGACAACGGCGGCAAATCTTCCAGACTTTTCAGATCGAAATAGTCGAGAAACTGCCGGGTGGTGGCGAACATCGCCGGCCGCCCCGGCACGTCCCGGTGNCCGACCACCCGCACCCAGTTGCGCTCCAGCANGCTCTTGATGATGTGCGAGCTCACCGATACGCCGCGGATCTCCTCGATCTCGCCCCGCGTGATCGGCTGCCGGTAGGCCACCAGCGCCAGGGTCTCGAGGATCGCGCGGCTGTAGCGCGGCGGCTTTTCCTGCCACAGNCGGCTCACCCAGGGCCCCAGGTCCTTGCGCACCTGGAAGCGGAACCCGGACGCCACTTCCTTNAGCTCGATNCCGCGCTCCGCGTAGTCCTCGCTGATCTGCTCCAGTGACCGGGACAGATCGGCTTTCTCNGGGCGNTCCTGCTCATCGAACAGCAACANCAGCGCGTCCCGGTCCAGCGGGCCGTCGGCGGCGAAGATCGCCGCTTCGACGATCTGTTTTATCTTATCCGGCTCCACGGTTACTCATCCTTGCCAGCCTCTTGAGGTTCGTCATCCAGTTCCAGCGCCGCCAGGGCTTCCGATTCTTCCAGCACCAGGGTTCTGGCCTTCACATGGATGGGGCTGAAGGGGCCGCTCTGCACCAGTTCGATCAGCGCCCCTTTCACCAGTTCGAGAATCGCCAGGAAGCTGACGACAACGCCGAGGCGCCCTTCGCTGGCCTCGAACAATTCCACGAAGGGCACGAATTCCCGACCTTTAAGGCGATCCAGCACGTTCGCCATGCGCTCGCGGGTGGACAGTTTCTCCCGCGACACCTGGTGGTTCTCGAACATGTCCGCCCGGTAGAGCACCTCCTTGAAGGCCAGCAGCAGCTCGCGCAGATCCACGTCCGGCTGCGCCTTTTCGCGCACGTACTCGGGGCGACGCGCGGCGGCGATCTGAAAATCCCGCTCCAGGCGCGGCAGGTTGTCGATGTCCTCGGCGGCCTGCTTGAAGCGCTCGTATTCCTGCAGGCGGCGGATCAGCTCGGCGCGCGGATCCTCCGCCTCGTCCTCTTCGTCGTGCACCGGGCGCGGCAGCAGGGTGCGCGATTTAATCTCGCCCAGCATCGCCGCCATCACCAGATATTCCGCGGCCAGCTCCAGGTTCATGGCCTTCATCAGCTCCACGTACTCCATGTACTGGGTCGTGATCTGGGCCACGGGGATGTCGAGAATATCCAGGTTCTGCCGCTTGATCAGATACAGCAGCAGATCCAGCGGGCCTTCGAACGCCTCCAGGAACACTTCCAGGGCGTCCGGCGGTATATAGAGATCGTCGGGCAGCTTGGTGATCGCCTGGCCGTACATCAGGCCGAACGGCATCTCCGCCTGGTGCGGCGCCGGCGGCGCCAGCGGGTTACCGGCCTTCGGGACCTGTTGCTTGACCACTTCGTTCATCTGCCCTGGCGTCCCATGGTTTACCGTTACCGGTATTGAAGGCCCATTACCGAGCGCACTTCGTCGAGGGTGGCGCGGGCCACTTCGCGGGCCTCTTCACACCCTTCGGAGACAATCGTGCGCACCAGATCCGGATTACGCAAATGCTCCTCGGCGCGGCGCCGGATCGGCTCCAGCTCCGCCTGTACCGCTTCGATCACCGGCTTCTTGCACTCCAGGCAGCCGATCCCGGCGGAGGTGCAGCCTTCCTGCACCCACTGGCGGGTGCGGTCGTCGGAATACACCTTGTGAAACTCCCACACCGGGCACTTTTCCGGCGTGCCCGGATCGCTGCGGCGCACCCGCGCCGGATCCGTGGGCATGCGGCGGATCTTGGCGTCCACGTCGTCCGGCTCCTCGCGCAGGCTGATGAAGTTGCCGTAGGACTTGGACATTTTCTGACCGTCCAGGCCGGGCATCTTCGACGCCGGGGTGAGCAGCGACTGGGGCTCCGGCAGGATCACCTTGCCGCCGCCCTCCAGGTCGCCGTTCAGCCGCTCTTTGTCGCCGAGCGTGATGTTCTGCTGGTTCTGAACCAGCGCGCGGGCCGCTTCCAGAGCGGACTCGTCGCCCTGCTCCTGGTATTTGCGGCGGTTATCGGCGTAGATGCGCGCCTGCTTCTTGCCCATCTTCTTGATCGCCGCGGTCACCGCCTCCTCGAAGCCGGGCTCTCGGCCGTAGAGGTGGTTGAAGCGCCGCGCCACTTCCCGGGTCAGCTCCACATGGGCCACCTGGTCGGCGCCCACCGGCACCTGGCCGGCCCGGTAGATCAGAATGTCCGCCGCCTGCAGCAGCGGGTAGCCGAGAAAGCCGTAGGTACCCAGATCTTTCTCGCGCAGTTTTTCCTGCTGATCCTTGTAGGTGGGTACCCGTTCCAGCCAGGACAGCGGCGTCATCATCGACAGCAGCAGGTGCAGCTCGGCGTGCTCGGGTACCTGGCTCTGGATGAACAGCGTGGCGGACCCGGGGTTCACCCCGGCGGCCAGCCAGTCGATCACCAGGTCCCAGACGTGGCCCTGAATACCGTGCGGATCCTCGTATTCAGTGGTCAGACCGTGCCAGTCCGCGACAAAAAAGAAACACTCGTACTCGTGCTGCAAGCGTACCCAATTCTTAAGCACGCCATGGTAATGCCCCAAATGCAGGCGCCCGGTGGCGCGCATGCCCGATACCACTCTTTGGGAGGGAACCACGGAACTCAAAAGCCGACTCCTGTCGTAACGGCGGAAAGCGGCGATTATAAAGGGAAGAGACGGTGTAAAGACAGGGCTGGGCGCAACCCGCTCAGAAGATAGCGTCCAGCGGGCCGGCGCCTTCGCGGACCACTTCCGGGCCGCTGCCGTCGGCGAGCGAAATCACGGTGGTCTCGGTGACCCCGCAGAAGCCGCCGTCGATGACCAGATCCACCTGCCCCTGCAGGAAGTCGCGCACGTCCTGGGGGTCGGTGAGCGGGAACTCGTCGTCCGGCAGATGGGCGGTGGAGGTCATGATCGGCCCGCCGTGCTCGTTGAGCAGCGCCTGGCAGATCGGATGATCCGGCACCCGGATGCCGATGGTGCGCTTCTTGGGGTGCATCAGCCGTCGCGGCACCTCGCTGGTGGCGCTGAGAATGAAGGTGTAGGGCCCCGGCGTGTGCGCCTTGAGCAGCCGGTAGTCCGGGTTGTCCACCTTGGCGTAGGTGGCCAGCACCGACAGGTCCGGGCACAGCAAAGTGAACTGGTGTTTATTGTCCAGCCGGCGCAGGCGGATCAGGCGGTCCAGGGCGTCCTTCTCACCGATTCCGCAACCCAGGGCGTAGGTGGTNTCGGTGGGATAGGCGATCAGCCCGCCGCCACGGATCACGTCCACGGCCTGGCGGATCAGGCGCGGCTGGGGTGTTTCGGGGTGNATATGCAATACATCGGTCATNGGGCCGCATTCTCCANCCGCGCCCNGGNCGGCGCAACACCNGCCTGGGGCAGCGCCCANACCGGCGTGCCGTCCGCCGGNAACGGCGGCAGGCCGCCCAGCGCCAGCCATTTCTGCTGNGGNGANTGGAAATCGCTGCCNCCGGACACCGCCAGNTCGAAATGCCGCCAGCACTCNTCGANCAGCGCCGCCTGCTGCGGGCTGAGCCCGGGCATCATCGCCTCCAGGGCNAGNCCGCCGGCNTTGCGGAAATCGCGCACCAGCTCNCGCAGCCGCTTGCGGGTCAGGCCGTAGGCCTGGGGATGGGCCAGNACNGGAATGCCGCCGGCGGCCAGCAGTTCGGCGACGCCCTCCTCCAGGCTCACCCAGGGGGTGGACACGAAGCCGGACTGCCCCTTCTTCAGGAACCGGTTGAACGCGTGGCGCTGATCGCGCACCACACCCGCTTCCACCAGCATTTTCGCGAACCAGGGCCGCCCGGGGGTGTCGCTGTCGGCCAGCTCGCAGGCCTTGCGGTAGCTGTGTTCCAGCCGGGCCGCCTTGTCCAGGCGGGCGCCGATGCGCACCGCCCGCTCGCGGCGCGCCTCCAACTGACGATTGACCCGCTCCACCAGCACCGGTGCGTCCGGATCCACCCACAGGCCGAGCACGTGGATTTCCCGGCTGCCGCACAGCACCGACAGCTCGATGCCCGGCACCAGGGTGATGCCGTGTCGGTCCGCGGCGCGGCGCGCCTCGGGCAGGCCGGCCAGGGTATCGTGGTCGGTGAGCGCCAGCGCGTCGACGCCATGGTCGGTGGCCCGGGCCACCAGATCGGTGGGCGACAGCGCGCCGTCCGAAGCCAGGCTGTGGCTGTGAAAGTCGGGGCGCTGGAAACAGGAGGTATCGGTCATGGCGGGCAAGGTATCACACAACCTGGTCCGGCGGGATGATTTGCAGCGCCGTTCCCGCTACCATCGGCGGTCCCGGTAAGGATGCGTGTCCATGAAGCAATTGTTTGACTATCTCCCCGTGGTGGTGTTTTTCGGCCTCTATTTTCTCAGTGGCCGGGATATCATGCTCGCCACCTGGGGCATCATCGCCGCCACCAGCTTTCAGGTGGTCGCCGGCCGTCTGATCTGGAAGCGCTGGCACCGCCTGCATCTGATGGTGCTGGCCGTCACCCTGGTGTTCGGCGGCCTCACCCTGCTGCTGCGAGACGATGTGTTCATTAAATGGCGGCCGTCGATCATCAGCTTCGTGCTGGCGGCGGTGTTGCTGGGCGGGCATTTCCTGCGCGAGCGCAACCTGCTGCAGCGCCTGTGTGAAAAGCTGATGGTGAGCGGCTTCGGCCGCGTGGTGGCGCTGGGCGCCGCCCAGTGGACCCGTCTCAATCTGGCCTTCGTGCTCTATTTCGTGGCTCTGGGCGGGCTTAATCTGTTCATTGCCTATACGTTCAGCACCGACTTCTGGGTGAATTTCAAACTGTTCGGCTTCACCGCCATTCAAATGGTGTTCTACGTGGCGGTGTTCCTGTATTTCTACCGGCACATTTCCGAGGAAGACCGCAAACAACTGTTCCACCAGGAAAAACCCGCCGGGGAACCGAAAGAAAAGGACGACGATGCTGTACGCGATAATCAGTGAAGACGTGGCCGACTCCCTGCCGCTGCGCAAGACCGCCCGCCCCGACCATATCGCCCGCCTGGAGCGGCTGCGTGATCAGGGCCGCTTGATTCTGGCCGGGCCGCTGCCGGCGGTGGACAGCGAGGATCCCGGCGACGCCGGGTTCAGCGGCTCCCTGGTGGTGGCCGAGTTCGAATCGCTGCAGGCCGCCCGTGACTGGGCCGATGCGGACCCTTATGTGGCCGCCGGCGTGTACGCCCACGTCCAGGTGAAGCCCTTCAAGGCCGTTCTGCCCTGAGTTTTTACAAAATCGATCGGTGACGCGCCGGAAAATGTGACTATCTCGGCGCCATTGCCGCCCGGGGTTGCCTAAACTTCGCGCCTTGAAATCTAAGGAGTACCTGTTAATGCTCGTTCGCTGGCTCTGCTTCGTGCTGATTGCCCTGCTTGCCACACCGACCCTGGCCGCCACCGCCTGGATCGACGATGAAATCTACGTGCCGGTGCGTTCCGGCGCCGGTTCCGGCTACCGGATCGTCCATCGCGGTCTGAAAAGCGGCACCCGGGTGGAATTTCTCGGTGAGGACGGTGACTGGGCGCACATCCGCTTCGGCGACACCGAAGGGTATGTCGGCAAGCAGTACATCAGCCGCACCCCCACCGCCGCCATTCGCCTGGAGCAGATCAGCGGCGACCGCAAGCAAATGGAAAGCCGCATGACCGAGATGCGCGAGCGTCTGAGCAGCGTGGAAACGGAGCGCGATCGGCTCAGCGCCGAAAACGAAGAGCTCAAGGCGTCCCTGAGCAGCCGCAGCGACGAGCTGGAGAACCTGCGCGACGTGGCCGCCGATCCGATCCGTCTGGACCAGGCCAACCGCCGGCTCAACGAAGAGCTCAGCATGCTGCGCTCGGAACTCGACCAGGTGAAAGCGGAAAACGCCATGCTGCGCGGCAACAACACCTCCCAGCAATGGATCACCGGGGTCGGCATTCTGATTCTCGGCGCCATCGCCGGCCTGCTGCTCAAATCCAAGTCCGGTCGCCGCCGCAGCACCTGGGCCAACTGAGCGGCGTCAGCCGTCCAAACGGCCGAACAGGGTCTCCAACCGCACGGTAAAGCCGTTCACCCCCTGATAGCCCTGATCCCGGGGCCACAGGACGAACGGCTCCACTTCCACGAACAGCCACGGCCGCCACACCTGGCGACGGTAGCGCAGGTAGCAGCGGTAGCTCTCCACCCGCGCCTCCGGCTTGGTGAAGCCGGCGGCCCCGGCACCCAGGTTCCAGGCCGCCTTGTCGCTCTGACGCAGGAACAGATTGACGCCCTGGAACAGCCCCAGCCCGCGCCCGTCCTCGTTCAATTCCTCGCTGTACTGAATCTCGCTGGCCAGGCGCACGCTGGCGGTATCNCTCAAGGCNCGGTCGACCTCGAACAGGGAGCGGCTGCGCCAGCCTTTGGGGTCNCGCCANTCNACCCGCTCGGTGAACCGCAGCCAGGCCNATTCGTTNAACAGGGGNTGNACGCTGCGNTANCGCAGCCGGGTAAAGGTGGTNAGGTCGGANCGCACGCCGGTGTCNAGNTCCAGGTCCATGGCCTCGGTGCGGTTGATCACCCAGCGCAGCGCNCCGCGAAAGCCGCTGTCGTCCTCGCCGNNGCCGGTGACTTCGGANGCCTGCGGGCCGTCNGCCACGGTGTCGTCCTCGTTGCTGCGAAACAGCAGGGANAGCCGCCGCTCGGCGCTCGGCAGCCACACCCGGGCGTCCACNTCCAGGTCGCGGTCATCCAGGCCGTCGTCCCGCCAGGTGCGCTCACCGGTGATGCGCACCAGGCTGGCGGCGGGCTCTTTGCTGGTGCTGAGCGGGTCGGCGAAAAAGCCGTCCACCCAGCGGCTCGGCCAGCACAGGCCGCGGGACAGCCAGTCGTGGGTGCGGTCCACCCAGAAAGCGCGTGGGCCCTGGGTACAGGGATCCGTGGAGGTCGCGGGGGCCGCCGTCCCGGGTAACGGAACCCCCACCATGCAAAGTATCAACAGCCCGGAAAGTCGCCTCATGACGACAGCATAGCGCCGCCCGGAGGCGGCGGGAATTACCGATCAACCCACCGCGCCGGAATCCTTGAAGGCCTGGATGTCCTCGTCGCTGAAGCCGTGGTCGGCCAGCACTTCATCGCTGTGCTGGCCGAGACGGGCACCGCTGAAACGATAGCCCACCGGCGTGGCCGAGAACTTGAACGGCGAGGCCACCTGGCGCTGCTTGCCGCCGTCGTGGCGCGGCACCTCCACCACCATGTCGCGGGCCTTCAGCTGCGGATGCTCGGTGGCTTCGGAGAACGTCAGCACCGGCTCCACGCAGCAGTCCAGATCGGCGAACACCCGGCACCAGTGGTCGTAGTCCTGGCCACCGATCACCTCGGCGATCTCCGCCTTCACTTCCGCCACCACGGTCGGGTCCAGGGTCATGCCCTTGCTGGTCAGTTCCGGCTTGCCGATGGCCTGGCAGAACTGGGTGAAGAACTGCGGCTCCAGGCCGGCCACGGACATAAAGCGCCCGTCGCGGGTGCGGTAGCAGTCATAGAAGCCGCCGCCGTTGAGCTGGGTGGTCTCCAGGTCCGGATCCTGACCGCCCACCAGCGCCGGCGGCGCGGCCAGGCCGTGCAGGCTGAAGGCGGCGTCGGTCATGGAGATATCCACGTGCTGCCCCTCGCCGGTTTGCTGGCGATGGATCACCGCCGCCAGCACGCCCATCACCGCATGGCAGGACCCGCCGGCGATATCCGCCACCTGAAACGCCATGGGCGCCGGGCCGGAGGCCTTGCGGCCGTTGTAGGCGGTCATGCCGGCGATCGACAGGTAGTTCAGGTCGTGGCCGGCCCGGTCCCGGTAGGGGCCGTCCTGGCCGTAGCCGGTGATCGAGCAATAGATCAGCCCCGGGTTGATCGCCTTGAGGTCTTCGTAGCCCACGCCCAGACGGTCCATGACCCCGGGGCGGAACTGCTCGACGATAATGTCGTACTCGGCCACCAGCCGCTCGATGATCGCCTTACCTTCCGGCTTCTTCAGATCCACCGCGATCGACCGCTTGGAGCGGTTGATATAGCCGTGCACCGCCGACACGCCATCCTCGGACGGCGGCAGCAGGCGCACCATGTCCGGACGGGTGGGTGATTCCACGCGCAGCACCTCGGCCCCCATGTCGGCCAGCATCAGGGTCGCGAACGGACCGGGCAACAGGGTGGAAAAATCCAGAACTTTCAAAGACGCCAGGGGACCACTCATGAACACCGCTCCTTCAATTCGAAAACCCGACCCTACCCGCTCGCGGTAGCCTCGCCAATGGCAGCCCTGGTCGCCCGAGTGACCGAAACTGACATGGGGCCGGCACGCCATCTGCGCTAGCATGCGCGCTTACTCCGCAACCGTGTAACGCTGATGACCGTTTCAACAAAAATCCGCGGCGTGCTGGCGCTGGTGGGTATCTTCCTCAACACCCTGTTGCTGGTCACCCCTCTGTATCTGTTCGCCCTGCTCCGGCTGCTGCTGCCGTTCCACGCCGCCCAGGTTCGGTTGTCCCGGGTGCTGGTGGTGATCGCCGAAACCTGGATGGCGATCAATAACGCGATCATTGATCTGTTCAGCCAGGTGGAATGGCGGGTGGAAGGCATGGACGGCCTGGCCCGTCACGAGTGGTATCTGATGACCTCCAACCACCAGTCCTGGGCGGACATTCTGGTGCTGCAGAAGGTCACCAACCGCCGGGTGCCGTCGTTGAAGTTCTTCCTCAAGCAGGAGCTGATCTGGGTGCCGCTGCTGGGGCTGGCCTGGTGGGCGCTGGATTTCCCGTTCATGAAGCGCTACAGCCGCGCCCAGTTGGAAAAGCGTCCGGAGCTCAAAGGCAAGGACATGGAGACCACCCGCAAGGCCTGCGAGAAGTACGCCCACTATCCGGTCTCGGTGATGAACTTCTTCGAGGGCACCCGCTTCACGGAGGAGAAACACCGGCAGCAGAATTCACCGTACCGGCACCTGCTCAAACCCAAGGCCGGCGGCGCCGCTTTTACCCTCAAGGCCATGGGCGGCCAGCTGCACTGCCTGCTCGACTTCACCATCGTCTACCCGCCGGGCACCAGCCGTTCCCTGCTCGGGTTTCTCGGCGGCGACATGGACCGGGTGGAAGTGATCGCCCGGCGCCGGCCGATCCCGGACTGGGCCGCGCAAGGCGATTACGAGAGCGACCCGGAGTTCCGGCGCCGCATTCAGGAGTGGGTGAGCGAAATCTGGGCGGAAAAAGACGCTCTTATCGAGTCACGTCTGTGATCCTCTCCGAGGGTTGCCTATAGTAGTGGCCCGGCGCCGCCCTGGCGCCGCATAAATACAAAGCAAATCCAATGGGATGGCCATGCTAGGCAAACTGTTCAAACCCCGGTGGCAACACCGCGATGCCGAGGTTCGCGCCGAGGCGGTCGCGACCCTGGATCCACGCCAGGATCAGGAAACTTTGTCGAAACTCGCCCGCGACGACGACAGCGCCAGGGTGCGCGCCGCCGCCGTATCGGCCCTGCTGGACCTGCACCTGCTGGACCGGCTGATCGAAGCGGACGGCGACGCCGGCGTGCGTGACGCCGCATCGGACCGCTTCGTGGCACTGCTGGCCGGCACCGTGGACGGCGCCCCGGCGGTGGAGACCCGGCTGCGGCTGATCCAGCACACCGGCAACGCCCGGGTGTTGCTGCATGTGGCCCGCCACAGCCCGGACCGGGATTGCCGGGAGGCCGCCCTGGCCACCATCAAGGAACCGGAGTCGCTCTACCGTCTGGCCCTGGAAGGCGCCGACGCCGCCCTGCGCCTGGCCGCCGCCGAACGTCTGGAGGACGCCACCCTGCTGCGCCAGCTGGGCCGCGAAGGCCGTGACAAAAAGGTGGTGCGCGTGGCCCGCGACCGCGTCAAGGCACTACAGGCCCGGGACGCCGAGGCCCGCCGCCACGAGGAGCGGCTTGACGCCCTGATCGACGCCCTGGAACAGCTGGCCCAGCACAGCGGCGACCCGCTGTTTGAAGGGCGCCTGCAGCGGCTCGAACAGCGCTGGCAGGCACTGAGCGAACACGCCGATGACGCCCGCTCCGCCCGCGTGGAAAGCGCCCTGGCCCAGTGCCACGCGCATCGGCGCGAGCAGCAGGAGGTGGCGGCCCGCCAGGAAGCGCTGGAATCCGCCGCCCACGAGCGGCGCGCCGCCCTGGACACCCTGCGCTCTCTGTACCGCGATCTGAGCGCGGAGACCTGGGACCAGCAGCTCGGCGAGCTGCGCTCGGCGGTGGCCACCCAGGAGCGACGCTGGCAGGCCGCCGGCGAACTCCTCGAAGCGGACGACGAGTCCGACCTGATGTTCCACTCGCGGTTGAGCGAGTGGCGCCGGCTGATCGCCCTGGCCGAGGCGGCCCTGGACGCCGAGGACGATGAACAGCGCCGCGAGCTGGCCGAACAGTGGCCCGCCGAGGTGGCCGCGCCTTCCGCCCTGGCGGCGGCCCGCCCGCCCGAGTCTCCCGAACCGAAGGACGCGCCGAAGCAGGAACACAAATCCCGGCAGGCCCCGGCGCGGGCCGCCGCCGACAGCGAACACCGCGGTCTGGTGGTGGCCCTGCGCCGGGAACTGCAACAGGGCAATCTCAAGCATGCCAACCGGCTCTGGCACAAAGCCGAGGCGGTGCTGGCCGAGCAGAACGACCCCTGGCTGCAGCAGCAGCTCGAGCGCCTCACGCCACGACGGGAAGAGCTGCGCGACTGGCACGCGTTCGCCGCCCAGCCCAAGAAAGAACAGCTGTGTGAGCGCATGGAAGCGCTCGCCGAAACGGACATGGACGCCGAAGAGCGCGCCAGCGCCGTCCAGGCCCTGCACGAAGAGTGGCGCGCCCTGATGAGCTCCGACCAGGATCAGGATCAGGCGCTCTGGGACCGTTTCAAGACGGCCTCCGACCGGGCCTATGAACCCTGCCGCGCGCACTTCGCCGAGCTGGATGCCCAGCGCGAGGAAAACCTGCGGCGCCGCGAGGCGCTGTGCCAGCAGCTGGCGGATTTCGTCGCCGCCCAGGATTGGGGGAACGCGGACTGGCAGGCGGTGTGGGAAATCCGTCGGCAGGCCCCGCGCGAGTGGAAAAGCCATGCGCCGGTACGGTTCACCGACGCCCGCGATGTGCAGAAGCGCTTTTCGGCGCTGCTGAGCGAAATCGATGAGCGTCTGGAAGAGGCCTGGCGTCGGGCCGAGCAGCCCCGCCAAGCGCTGCTGGACCGCGCCGACGCCCTCGCCGAGAGCGTGGCCGCCGAGCAAGGCGAACAGGGCGGCGATGTCCGTGGCGCCGCCCGCGAGGCTCAGGAATTGCAGAAGCAATGGCGCGCCGCGCCCTGGCTGCCGCCGGCGCGCCATCGGCCGTTCCAGAAGCGGTTCCGCCGCACCATGGACGCCATCTTCGCCGCGCGTCAGGCCGACACGGAACACAAACAGGCGCAGCGCGCCGAGGCCGCCGAACAGGCCCAGGCGGTCATGGAACGGGCCGCCCAGCAGGCGGCCCGGCCCCTGTCGGAACAGGACGGCGCCACCCTCGCCGCCCTCGCCGAGGAATTGCAGGCGGTGGACGGTGCGGCGCTGGGTCGCGGCCTGCAGCAACAGCTGCAGCGGCTGCAGGAACAGCTGCGGACGTTGCGCAAGGACCTGCCCCGCTGGCGGCGCTGGCAGGCGGCGTGCGAGCGCGTCGGCGACGCGCCGTCCGGCGAGGAGCGCCCGGAAGACCGTAACCTGGCGGCGGCGCTGGAAGCCCTGGCCGGCGTGGACAGCCCCGAGCACGCCCGCGCGGAACGCATGGCCTGGCAGCTCGAGCGGCTGCCCAAGGCGATGAAATCGAGCGGCTTCACGCCGCTGGAAGAAGCGTTGGCGCTGGTCGACGAACGGCCCGTGGGCACGCCGCTCGAACCGGACCTGGCCTCCCGAATGACAACCGCCCTGACCGCCCTGGAACCGCGCCCCTGACCAGGCCTGTGCGAGCGGGCCCCGCCCGCTCCTACAAGCCGGCTATTGCCCGTAACGCCGCGCGTGCTGCAAGAAGTCGAGTTCCTCGGCGCTGTCGGCGCGCTCCAGCACCCGGTTGCGGTGCGGAAAACGGCCGAACCGCTGGATGATGTCGCGGTGCTCCTCGGCGAATTTGAGGTTGTTGGCGATATCGTCCTTAAGCGCCGCCGGCACCCGTGCGTGCAGGTCCTGGTAACAGGCCACCGCGCGGTCCTGCAGCTCGACGTCCTCGGCATGCATCAACGGCATATAGAAGAACACCTGGCCGGCCCAGCCCAGGCGCCGGTCCATGCCGGTGGAGAGCCCTTCCAGCACCAGCGTGGCGGCGTGGTGATCGCCGGCGAAGGCGTCCGCCGTGCCGCGATAAATATTGCGCGTGAACTGGTCCAGCAGCAGGATCAGCGCCAGCCTGGGGCCCGGCTCCCGTTCCCAGTCCACCAGGTCGCGCCGCAGCGCCGCCGCCACCCGGTCACCGAACCGTTCGGCGATTTCCGCGTCCTGGGCGTCACTGCTTTTGAACCAGCGCCGGCGTAAGGATTCCGGCGGCCAGCCCCGGGTATCGTCGGTTTCCCCTTCCAGGCCGCCGCTCTCGCCAAACCAGAAGTCGAGGATATCCCGGTACGGGATGGTGAATTCCATGGTGCTCTTCCTTTACAGGTCGCAGTGGTCCGGCAGCGCCGGTTTGATCGCCGGCCAGGCGTTTTCAAGCAGGCCCGGCTGAGCCTCGGCGGTGGGGTGTATGCCGTCGCGTTGCAACTGGCCCGCCTCCACCACGCCGTCCAGCAGGAACGGCACGAACGGCACCCCGGTTTCCCCGGCCACCTTTTTGAAGGCCTGCTCGAACAGTCTCGTGTAGGCCTGGCCGTAGTTGGGCGGGATACGCATGCCCAGCAGCACCGGCTCGGCGCCGGCCGCTTCGCTCAGTTCGATCATGCGGGTGAGGTTGTCGCCCAGCCGCTGCGGCGGCAGGCCGCGCAGCCCGTCGTTGCCGCCCAGCTCGATCACCACCGTGTCAGGCTGGTGGCGCTCGAGCAGATCCGGCAGCCGCACCAGACCGCCGTCACTGGTGTCGCCGCTCACCGACGCGTTGTTCACCGGCAGCCCGGAACATTGCGTTTCCAGCCGTTGTCGTAAAAGGTGCACCCATCCCTGCGTTTCCTCGATACCATAGGCCGCGCTGATGCTGTCACCCAGCACCAGCACGCCCTCGGCGCGGGCGCAAAACGGCGTTACCAGTAAAACCAAAACGATCAGGCGTTCCCACATATGGCCTCGACTCCCGTGCTTGTCGCGCGACAACTTAGCAAAACGGTCTCCGCCCCGGAAGGCGAGCTGACCCTCCTGGAGCATATCGACCTCACTGTCCAAGGGGGAGACACTTTGGCCATCACCGGGCCGTCCGGTTCCGGAAAATCCACCTTGCTGGGTTTGCTGGCCGGCCTTGACGTGCCCACCGCCGGCGACGTGCACCTCGCCGGCGAGCCGTTCAGCGGCCTCGACGAGGACGCCCGCGCCGCGCTGCGCGGGCGTTACTGCAGCTTCGTGTTCCAGGCGTTTCATCTGGTCGCAGACCTGACCGCCCTGGAAAACGTCATGCTGCCACTGGAAATCGCCGGCGCCGACCGGGCCCGGGACAAGGCCCGGCACTGGCTGGCCCGGGTGGGCCTGGGCAAGCGCGAACGGCACTTCCCGTCGCAGCTCTCCGGCGGCGAGCAACAGCGCGTGGCCCTGGCCCGCGCCTTCGCCATGGAACCGGCGCTGCTGTTCGCCGATGAGCCCACCGGCAGCCTGGACCGGGCCAACGGCGATCAGGTGGCGGAGATGCTGTTCGATCTGAACCGCGACCACGGCACCGCCCTGGTGCTGGTGACCCACGACCCGGCGCTGGCCCGCCACTGCGGCACCCATCATGAACTGGTGGAGGGCCGCCTGAGTGCCTGATCTCTCCCCGCGACTGTTGCTTCGTCCCTGGCGTTCCTCCGCGTTCCGCATCCAGGCCCTGGCGCTGCTGGTCTGCACCCTGGCGATCGCCGCCGTGGTGCTGATGCGCGGCGAGCTGGACCACCGCTTCGCCAACCGCACCGCCGAGGCGATCGGCGGCGACCTGGTGCTGGAGGGCAGCGAGCCGGCCACCCGGGCCCAGCGCCAGCAGGTGGCCGCCCTGCCCCACTCCCGGATTACCGCCTTCAGCACCGTGCTGGTGCACGGCGACACCTTCATGCTCGCCAGCGTCAAAGCGGTGGACGACGCCTACCCGCTGTACGGCGAGCTCACCGTCGCCGACCAGCGCTTCGCCACGCCGGGCCCGGCGGACCGGGGCCCGCCGCCCGGCGAGGTATGGCTGGCCGGGCCGGCGCTGGATCGCCTGGAGCAGAACGTGGGCGACACCGTCACCGTGGGCGAGCGCGCGTTGCGGATCGGCAAGGTGCTGGTCCGCGAGCCGGACCAGGGCGCCGGTTTCTACAGCATGAATCCCAGGGTGCTGATGAACCAGGCGGACGTGGACTCCACCGGCGTGCTGGCGCCGGGCACCCGGGTCGAATATGAACTGCGCATCGCCGCNCCNGGCGAGCAAATGGCCGGCTGTCCTTGANCGNNTGGAACCCACCCTGGCNCCNCANCAGGAGATCGACACCCGCGAGGACGCNGCGNTGCGCTCCATGGGNCCGATGCGGCAACTCAGCCTGTGGGGCCAGCTGTCGGTGATGATGGTGGTGCTGCTGTGCGGCGGCGCCGTCTANCTGGCCGCCGGCGTGCGCAGCGCCGAGCAGGCGCGCCGCTGCGCGGTGATGAANACNTTCGGNGCCGGCCGCCGCCTTATCCTCGGCCAGATACTGGGCCGNGAGCTGGCGGCNCTGCTGCCGTCCATCCTGGTGGGCCTGGCGCTGGCCGGCGGCGGCTTTCTGCTGCTGCAGCAATGGCTCGGCGACGCCCTCACCTGGCGGCCGTCCCTGCTCACCTGGCTGCTGCTGGCCCTGGCGCCGGTGGTGATCTGGGCCGGCTTCGCCCTGCCCNGNCTGTGGCGGCTGGCGGATCTGCCGGCGCGGCTGATCCTCGCCGACCGNCTGGANGCNCCGGCGGCGCGCACCGGCCGTAATCTGCTCGGCGCCCTGCTGGCCCCGGTGCTGGTGGCGATGATGCTGTCCGGCTCGCTGGTGGCCCTGGGGCAGCTGTTGCTGCTGATGGTGGCCGTGGCGGTGGGTCTGCCGCTGCTGCTGTGGGGGCCGCTGCGCCTCGCCGACAAGGGCGGTGCCCGCNTGCCGCTGGCGCCGCGTCTGGCNNTGCGACGCCTGGCCCGGCGCCCGATGACCACCCTNCCGATGCTGGCCGCCATGGTGCTGGCCCTGGCGGTCATGTCCCTGGCCAGCCAGGTGGGCCAGCAGCTGCTGGGCCAGTGGCGCGCCAGCCTGCCGGAGAAGGCGCCCAACTATTTCGTGCTCAATCTGTTCGACCAGGATATGGACGCGTTCCGAAGCTGGCTGGACNNCCACGACGCCGAGGTGCCCGGCTTCTATCCGGTGGTGCGCGCCCGCCTCACCGAGGTGAACGGCCAGCCGGTGCGCGAGGCGGTCACCAAGGAAGACGAGGACGACCAGGGCCAGCGCGCNCTCAACCGCGACCTGTCNCTGACCCAGGCCGACACCCTGCCGGAGAGCAACCGGGTGACCGANGGGCGCTGGGTGNCNGANNCNCCCGGCGAAGTGTCGGTGGAATCGGAACTGGCGGCATCCCTGGGCCTGAAAGTGGGCGACGAGCTCGGCTTCACCGCGCCCTCGGGCAGCGTCACCGCCACCGTGGTGGGCCTGCGGGAAGTGGAATGGGAAAGCTTCGAGCCGAATTTCTACTTCATGTTCAGCCCCGGCACCCTGGAATCACTGAACCGCTACTGGCTGACCAGNTTNTANCTGCCCGANGGNCAGGGCGCGGACCTNCCGGACCTGATCCGTCAGTTCCCCCAGATCACCCTGCTGGACGTGAACGCCCTGCTCGACCAGGCCCAGGACCTGATNGCCCGCGCCAGCCGCGCCGCCCTGGCCCTGGCGGCACTGCTGCTGGCCGCCAGTGTGCTGGTGATGGCCGCCGCCTGGCTGGCGGGCAGCCAGCAGCGGCGCCGCGACGAAGCCCTGCTGCGGGTGCTGGGGGCGCGCTCCGCCCTGCTGCGCCGGGTGGCGGTGCTCGAACAGGCGCTGCTACTCGGCGGCGCCGCCCTGTTCGCGCACCTGCTGCACCTGGTGGCGCTCTGGCCGCTGGGCACCAAGTTGTTCGACGGCGACATGCCGCTGTCCTGGTGGATTCTGCTGCCCTGGGTGCTGATCCTGCCGATGCTGGCGATCCAGTGGCTCAAGCCACGACGCCACAGCGCGCCGCTGGCCCGCCTGATGTCCTGACCGCGACCAACATGGTGGGAACGGCCCCTGCCCGCGAAAGAAAGTAACTTGTGCGAGCGGGCCCTGCCCGCGAAAGGGTGGCTTAGCCACCCGGCACGATGCCAGAGACTTTATCTCTCCAGAAAGCCCGCCCCGGGATCGGGTGTGCCCATCCAGGACACGCCACGAGTACATCCATGTAGGCTCGGCCGGGCGGCGGACCGCTTTGGCCATCCCTGGCCAAACACGGTCCTGGACGGGCCCACCCGATCCCGGCGCTCCTTGGGAAATTCGCCGCCACAAACCCCACTTCGTAGAAAGGTCCTAGCGGTGTTCTGACCCGTGGCGGTTCCGCTGCAAAGTGAGCGGGGCAATGGTGGTGCCTGGAGGGACCTATTTGGCCAAGGATGGCCAAATGAGAGCGGCCAGGGAGGGCTTGAGCGATCCCGGAAGGCACCACCATTGCCCCGCGTCCCGGATACGGAGCGCCGAACACATGACCACCCTAGTTTTTGACGGCGGGCTTTTCCCGCGCCAGGAAGAAAAAGCAGAGCATGCCGCCCACGGCGCTGGCCGCCATCAGGGCAGTCATCGGCAGCGGCGTGCCATTGTGGATCAGCCCCAGCCCGGAACCGATCAGCCCCGCCATCAGGAACTGCAGGCAGCCGTTGAGGCCGGTGGCGGCGCCGCTGTCGCGCTCGAAAAAGGCCAGGAAACTGGCCAGCGCATTGGGAATCGCCAGCGCCGCCATGCCGGCCACCACCATGATCAGCGGCACCGTATTCCAAAGCGTCAGGTATCCGGTGAGGGTTAGCAGCAGCAGCGTCAGCCCGGCCAGGCTTTGCAGCACCACCGCCACGGCCATGATCGCGGCGCTGTCGAAGCGGCGCAGCAGCAACACGTTAAGGCGGTTGAGCCCCAGCATGGCGACCACATTGGCGCCGAAGTAGAGCGGGAAGCGGGTCTCATCGATGCCGAAGTACTCGATATAGAGAAAGGCGGCGTCGGTGATAAAGGTGAACATGGCCGAAAAAATCAGACCGTTGGCGAGGATAAAGCCCATCGCGCGGCGCTGGCGCAGCACCCGGCCGTAGGCCGCGAACATGCGGTGGCGCAGCGGCTCCTCCGCCACCTGCGGGGCCACCGACGGCATCGCGAAGCGCAGCATCAGCGCTACCAGCACCGCGTAACCGGCCAGCATCACGAAAATGCTCTGCCAGCCGGCCAGATGCAGCAGGAAGGCCCCCACCGCCGGCGCCACCAGCGGCGCCAACAGCAGCACCAGACCCACGCTGGTGAGCACCCGGGCCGCTTCCCGGCCGTTGAAATGGTCGCGCACCGAGGCGGCGGCGATCACCACGGTGGCGCCGCCGCCCAGGGCCTGAAGCGCCCGCAGGGCGTACAGCCAGCCCACTTGCGAGCACACCGTGATCGCCAGGCTGGCGACGATGAAGACGGACAGGCCCACATAGGCCACCGGCTTGCGGCCGAAATGATCCGACAGCGGCCCGCCCAGCCACTGGCCCAGCGCCACGCCCAGCACATAGACACTCACCGACAGCTCAATGCGGTGCACCGCCACGCCGAAGTCGTCGGCCATGGTCGGCAGCGCCGGCAGGTAGGTATCGATGGCGAGCGGCCCGAGGGCCACCAGAGTGCCGAGCATGATCGCCAGGCGTACGGGGGAAACGGTAGGCATCGGGAATCCCTGGGCGGTACAACGGAGGTCGGCAAGCCTATCATTATCGCCGCCGTTTTGCGGTTACCCGGATAAAAAAATCGGGCTTGCGACGCCCCGGGTTCGCTGGGACTATAGCCGCACTCTCAGACAAGGAAGCCCATGGAACTCTCCGTACCTTTGCAGTTGGCCCTGATCACCGTGGTGGCGTTTGTCTGCCAGTGGGCCTCCTGGCGCATCAAGCTGCCCGCCATTTTACCGTTGCTGCTGTCCGGCCTGTTGTTGGGCTCGGTGGCCGGTCTGATTCAACCCAAGCAGTTATTCGGAGATCTGCTGTTGCCCGGGGTGTCCCTGGCGGTGTCGATCATTCTGTTCGAGGGCGCCCTCACCCTGCGCTTCAGTGAGATCCGCGGCCTGGAAAAAACCGTGCGCCGGCTGGTCACCTGGGGGGCGCTGATCACCTGGGGCGTGGTGACGCTGTCCGCCTGGGGCCTGCTGGACCTGCCCCTGGAGCTGGCGCTGCTGTTCGGCGCCCTGGTGGTGGTCACCGGCCCCACGGTGATCGTGCCGTTGCTGCGCAGCGTGCGCCCCAAGGCGAGCGTGGCGCGGCTGCTGCGCTGGGAAGGCATCGTTATCGACCCGCTGGGCGCGATCCTGGCGGTACTGGCCTACGAGCTGGTGGTGGCCACCGGCCAGCAGGGCGCCCTGCTGCACGGGCTGTGGCTGTTCTTCCAGGCGATCGCCGTGGGGGCCGCCATGGGCGGCGCCGTGGCGCTGGCGCTCAGCGCCCTGCTGAGCCGCCACCTGGTGCCGGAGTATCTGCGCAGCTTCCTGGTACTGTCCTCGGTGATCGGCTCGTTCGTACTGTCCAACAGCATCAGCGAGGAATCCGGCCTGGTGACGGTGACCGTGGCCGGCATCGTGATGGCCAACCGCAAGGGCGTGCGCACCGACGACATTCTCCACTTCAAGGAGAACCTGTCGGTGATGCTGATTTCAGTGCTGTTCATCGTGCTGGCCGCGCGCCTGGAGATGGAGCAGCTGCTCAGCCTGGGCGCCACCGCCCTGCTGGTGCTGGCGATCATCCAACTGGTGGCGCGGCCGTTGTCGGTGTGGGTGGCGACCCTGGGCAGCAGCCTGGACTGGCGCGAGAAGGCGCTGCTGGCGTGGATCGCGCCGCGCGGTATCGTGGCCGCGGCGGTATCCGCCCTGTTCGCCCAGCGTCTGGAAGAAAACGGTGTGGCCGGCGCCGAGCTGCTGGTGCCGCTCACCTTCATGGTGATCATCGGCACGGTGGCGCTGCAGAGCGTCACCGCCCGACCGCTGGCGCGCCTGCTCAAGGTGGCCGAGCCGGGCCCCAGGGGCTTCCTGATCATCGGCGCCAACCCGGTGGCCCGCGCCATCGGCCAGACCCTGAGCCAGAACAATTTCCCGGTGATCCTCACCGATTCCAGCTGGGAGAGCATCCGCACCGCGCGCATGGAGGGGCTGCCCACCTTCTACGGCAACCCGGTCTCCAGCCACGCGGATCAGTACCTGGACCTGGTGGGCTACGGCAAGCTGCTGGGCCTGAGTCCGCGCCGGGAACTGAACACCATGGCGACCATGCGCTACCGTCTGGAATTCGGCGAGCCCAACGTCTACAGCCTGCCCTGGCAGAGCGAGAAGGAAGAGAAACACGACGTGGCCGCGCACCACCGGGGCGCCACCCTGTTCGGGCCGGACATGACCTACGCCCGCCTTGCCAGCCTGCTCAGTCAGGGCGCGGACATCCGCAAGACGCGGATCACCGAGGAGTTCGACTTCAAGGCCTACCTGGCGGTGGAGAACCGCCAGGTCTGGCCGCTGTTCGCGGTGGACAGCAAGGACCGGATCCATGTGTTCACGTCCGAGTCCCAGCCGGAGCCCCGGGCGGGCTGGTCGGTGATCGGCTTGATCAAGGAAGAGGAAAGCACGGAAGAGAACGGCGACCAGGCGGCCTAGCGGGGCGCCGCCGCTTCCGCGTTGAAGGAATCGATCAGGCCGCACACCCTGCCGTCGCCCAGATGGCAGTCCGGGGCCCGCGACCAGTCGTCCATGGCGGCGCGCATGCGCGCGCTCAACTCGCTCAGTTCACGGATGCGCGCTTCCACTTCGGCGAGGCGCGCTTCGATCAGCGACCGCACCCTCGGGCAGGGCGTCTCCCCGCCCTCCGACTCTTCGATCAGTTCGCGCACGTCGCCGAGCGTGAAGCCCAGGCTGCGCGCTTTCAGCGCGAAACGCAGCCGCGACAGATCGACGCTGTTGTACTGACGATAGCCGTTATGAGGGTCGCGACGCGGGGTCAGCAGGCCCAGATCGGTGTAGTGGCGAACGGTTTCGGCGGTGGTGTCGGCCCGCCGGGCCAGATCGGTAACGCGCATGGTGATCCACTCCGGTAATGCAAAGGTGGCGCTCGGGGCTCAGGCGGCGGCCCGGTCCCGGTCCGCCGGCGGCACGCCGTAAAAGCGCTCGCGGATGTCTTCATAGCGGGCCCACTCCTGGTCCCAGCGCGGGCCGTCCCAGCCCAGCAGTTCCCCGGTGAGGGCGCGCAAGCGCTCCGCCAGGCCGGCGCCGCCGTCGCGGCGCAGCAGACCCAGCCGGGTGCGGCGCAGCAGCAGGTCGTCCAGGTGCACCACCGCCTCGTGGGTGAGCATCCAGCGCAACAGCGCCTCGTCGTCCTGGACGCCATGAAGGAACTGATCCACCTGTTCCGGCGCCTCGGGCAGCGGCCGGAACAGCGGTGCGTTGCTGCGCCGGGCGCGGCGCGCCTCACGGGGGGCGAGCAGACCGGCGGCGCAGAGCGCGTCCAGGGCGATCAGCCGGAAGGTGGTGAGCTTGCCGCCGCTCACGGTGACCACGCCGTTCTCTTCCCACACCGCGTGGTCGCGGCGCTCCTTGGAGGGNTCCTTGCCGTCGCCGGAGGCGATCACCGGGCGNACCCCGGCCATGGTGGANAGGATGTCCTCGCGGCCCAGNTTCACCTTCGGGAACTGTNCNTTGATCAGNNCCAGCAGNTAGTCCACNTCCGCGCCGCTGGCGCGGGCCTCCTGGTCCAGGCTGTCGCCGTGNTCCAGNTCGGTGGTGCCGANGCAGGTNACNCCTTCCCACGGGAACACGAACACCGGCCGGTCGTCGCGGGGGTTGATCAGCGTCAGGCAGTCGGCCACCGGCANCCGCGCCGGNTCNACGAACAGATGGCTGCCGCGCAGCGGGCGGATGCGTTGCCCGGCGCCGCCCAGNCGGTTGGCCCAGGCGCCGGTGGCGTTGATCACCGCGCCGGCGNTCAGGGTCAGGCTGTCGCCGCTTTCCAGATCGGTGACGTCCACCNGGGCGCNGCCGNTNNCGNTGCNGANACCGGTGGCGCGGGCGTAATTGAGCGAACGGCCGCCATGCCGGGCCGCTTCCAGCAGGCAGCGCACCACCAGCCGGCAGTCGTCGGTGAGGGCGTCGGTGTAGCTCATGGCCCCGTTCAGGCCCGCCGCGTCCAGCCCCGGCACCCGCATCAACACTTCGGACCTGGGCACAAAACGGTGGTCACGGATGCCGGCCAGAAAATCGTACAGCGACAGCACCGCGGTCAGCGGCCAGCGCCCCGGGAACCGGCCCTCGCGCAGCGGAAACAGATACTGGGCCCGTTCCACCAGGCCGGGCAGGTCACGCAGCAGACGCTCCCGCTCGCGCAGAGCGTCGCGGGTCAGACGCACCTCGCCCTGGGCGATGTAGCGCAGCCCGCCGTGCACCATCTTCGACGAGCGGCTGGATGTGCCCCAGGCGAAATCCTGCTGTTCCAGCAGCAGCGCCTTACGCCCCTGGCGCGCCGCCTCCAGCAACACGCCGGCGCCGGTGATGCCGCCGCCGATCACGATCAGGTCCCATTGTTGCGCGGCCAGTTCGGCCAGTGACGCACGCTTTGCGAGCATGATGTCTCCTTGGACGGTGTCAACGCTTGGCATCCGGGTGGCACGACCGTTCCTTTTTCGCGGTCAGTCTGCTACAAACGCCGGATGCCTTCATCCTACTCATTATCCCCGGTTCCTTTGCAGCCGCATTGCACCCGCGCCGAATTCGACGCCGTGGTGGAGGTGCTGGCCCGCGCCTTCGTCGACGACCCGTTCTGGCGCTGGTTGTGCCGGCCGGAGAATTTCCAGGTCCGCCTGCGGCGCGGCATGGCCGCGCAGCTGCGCCACCTGGCCCTGCCCGGACGGGTCGATCATATACCCGGTGNGGGGGCGGCGCTGTGGTCGCCGCCGGGCCAGTGGCGTCTGGGNCNGTGGCNGCAGCTNCGNTTCCTGCCCGACTTCGCGGCNATNACCGGGCTCACCCGCCTGCCCGGCCGNCTGGNCGGNATCCAGCATATTCAGCAACTGCATCCGAAGCGACCCCACTGGTACCTGCAGGTGCTGGGGGTGGCGCCGGACCAGCAGGGNCGCGGCCACGCNCGCCGCCTGCTGGCGCCNGTGCTCNNCCTGTGCGACCGGGACNGCCACGGTGCNTTCCTGGAGACCTGCGAGCCGGANAACCTGCCGCTCTANCGCCGCTTCGGTTTCGAGGTGATCCGCGAGGACCGCGTCGCCGCCGACGGCCCGCCGATCTGGCTGATGTGGCGCCCGCCGCCGCTTTAAGAGACCGCGATCGCATCCCGGCGCTACCCTACTTTACCGATTTTTACCGCACCGCTATGGTTTCAGGACCCTGATCGCTTATTGTTGAGCCACTCAGGAACAATGGATAACAAGGAGCAATGATGAAACGCACTGCCGGATGCCTCTTACTGGCCGGGGCTTTGTCCCTGTCCGCTTGCACCACCATCAACCCCTACACCGGTGAGAAACAGACCTCCAAGGCCGCCGGCGGCGCCGCCATCGGCGCGGTGAGCGGCGCGCTGATCGGTATCGCCACTTCGGACAGCGCCAAGGAGCGCAAGGAACGGGCCCTGGCCGGGGCCGGTATCGGCGCCATCGCCGGCGGTGGCGTGGGCTACTACATGGACGTGCAGGAAGCGAAGCTGCGCCAGAAACTGGAAGGCTCCGGGGTTTCCGTTACCCGTAACGGTGAAAACATCATTCTCAATATGCCGGGCAACGTGACCTTCGACACCGACAGCACCCAGGTGAAATCGTCATTCCGCTCGGTACTGGACTCCGTGTCCGAGGTTCTCAAGGAGTACGACTCCACCATGCTGCAGATCGCCGGCCACACCGACAGCACCGGCGGTGATCGCTACAACCTGCTGCTCTCCCAGCAGCGCGCCCAGGCGGTGGCCGATGTGCTCAGCGGCTACGGCGTGCAGGCCGTGCGCATGGACGTGGTCGGGTTCGGCGAGACCCAGCCGATCGCGGATAACAGCTCCGCGTCGGGCCGCCAGCAGAACCGTCGCGTGGAACTGACCCTGATTCCCTACAAGGAGTAATCCGGACTCGACGCCACCGCCTCAGGCGGTGCCGGCCCGGCGTAACCGCCAGACCAGCACCGCCAGGGGCACCATCAGCGCCACCACCAGCATGTAGGGAAAACGGTGGTCGAGCGTGTACAACCCGGTGCCCACCAGAGGCCCGAGTACGAACCCCAGTGAAGGGCAGGCACTGGCCAGCCCCGCTACCCTGCCCTGCTCCGAACTGTCCACTCTGAGGCTCGCCAGCGACATGATCGCCGGCATGCCGAAACCGATCCCCATGCCCACCAGCATCACCGCCAGGGTCATGCCGAGACGGCTGTCGAAGACCCATAGCACGCCGGCGCCCAACCCGATGGCCGGCACCGCCAGGGCCAACAGCACCAGCGCCGGCGCGCGCAGCCACTGCACCACCAGAACCTGGCCGGTCAGCGAGGTGATCGCCGCCGCCATCATGGCGGTGCCCAGCGCGCCGGCCGCTTCCGAGGGCGACATGTTGAGAGCGTCCTGAAACAGGAAGCCCAGGGTCTGCTGAACCAGCGCGAAACTCATGAACAGCACCACGCCGGTGATCAACAGATCACGGAAGCGTCGATCGGTATAGGCGCGCAGGCCGGTGGCCAGCACGGTGCGACGGCGCTGCACCGGCGGCTCGCCGCGATACGGTGACGGCGGCAGGAAGAACAGAATAAACACCGCCATCAAGGCCACCAGGCCGGCCACCAGATAGAGCGGCAACACCAGGGCCACCGCCGCCAGCATGCCGCCGATGCCCGGGCCGAGCACGGTGCCCAGGTTATTGGCGGCGCCGATGCGGCCCATGCCGCGGGTGCGCGCCTCCGGCGCGGTGATGTCGGCGGTGTAGGCCGCCGCCGACGGTGGCGTGGCGGCCATGATCACCGCCTGGCTCATGCGCGCGGCCACCAGCAGCGCCACCAGAACGCCGCCGCTNACCCAGCCGGCGAGCCCGGCCTGGAACACCAGCGCGAACAGCAGCGTGCCGGTGGCGTAGCCGCTCAGGCCGATGATCAGGATCGGCCGGCGGCCGTAGAGTTCACTGAGGTAGCCCCACACCGGGCTGGCCAGGGCAAAGGCCAGCGACGAGCAGCTGATGATCAGCCCCACCTGGATCTCGGCCAGACCGGTGGCCCGGCCCAGGGACGGCAGCAGCGTGAACACCAGGGTCTGGCCCAGGGCGGTGACGCCCACCGCGGCAAGCAGCAGGCTTTGGGTAAAGGTTGAGGATCTGGGAACCGGCGAGAGCGACAAAGAGGGCCTCCTATCAAGGCCCTAATATATCACCTTCGTTGCCCTATCGCCGCCGCCGGTGGGTAACAAAAGAAAACGTCAGTTATTTTCTTCGGACAACAGGAAGTGCGCGCGGGCAATGGTAATCGGCTCTTCCCGGCGTTTTTGCCAGGCGCTGATATGCACGTTGGCGATGCGACGCCCCAGGCGGGTGATGCGGCACTCGGCGAAGGTGTCGCGGAACAGGCCGGCGCGCAGGTAATCGATGGTGAAATCGATGGTCTTGGGCACCTTGGGCTCGCCCATTTCCAGCAGGATGAAGATAATCGCGGCCTGCTCCATGAAGCCGGCCACGGCGCCGCCGTGCAACGCCGGCAAGGTGGGATTGCCGATATTGTCTTCGTTGCGCGGCAGAATGAAGGTCAGTTCCTCGCCCTGCACCAGCAANTCGATACCCAGAAAGCGCGCATAGGGCACGCGGTCCACCAGGTCCTGGTAGTTGGCTTCGCCGTTGCGGCAGGCTTCGATCAAGGCTTTCAGTGAATCGGTCATCAGGACACCACCCGCCCGTTCTTATCCAGTTTCATGCGTGTGTAGGTGGCCAGGCCGGTGGCCACCGGCTCACCCTCTTCCTCGCCCTCTTCCCAGGTGGTCAGCCGCACGAAGGTGACGTTGGGCGTGAGCCGGTAGCAGCTGGCGTAGCAGATCACCGCCTTGCCCGGTGTCGGGGCGTGCAGGTGGTCGACGCGGAAATCGATGGTCGGCGTGATTTCGAAATTGGGGTACAGGCGGCAGCTGTTCGCCATGCCGCCGGCCTGGTCCATCATCGCGAAGATGGCGCCGCCGTGCAGTACGCCGGTGTCCGGATTACCGACCAGATCCTCGCGCCAGGGCAGGCGCACACGGACGCCGTCTTCTTCGGCGCTGAGCACTTCCATACCCAGATTACGGGAATGGCGCACGGTCTCCAGGGACCGGTTACAGACGTCCAAGCGGGTGTAAGGGGGCTTTGAATTTGTCACGGGGGCCAATGCTCTGTTACTGCGGGCCCGGCAAGATTACCGCCTACCCTTACTCCGGATCAATTGCTATCAGCGGAGCCTCCATGGCACCACGTCCTTCCGTGAAATCATCACTGCGCGCATTGAGCCATATGGTGGAACGCCGCCGTCATCCGCGGCGCTTCATTCAGACCGACAAAACGCCCTGGGACGAAATTTATCGCAACGGCATCATGGCGCTGCGTCACTACAGCTTGCCGCCGATGGCGCGGATTCCGGTGGGCGACGAGGAGATACCGGTACGGCGGGAGAAACATCGTATTCCGCTGATTCTGGTGCCGGCGCTGGGCATTCACTGCTGGACCTACGACCTGATGCCCAACCGTTCCATGGTCCGTTATCTGATGGCGCGCGGCCACGACGTCTACCTGATCGACTGGGGCCAGCCGTCCCAGGCCGACCGCGACCTGGACCTGGACACCTACGTGAACCAGTGGCTGCCGCAGGTGGTGGAGCGGGTGCGCGAGCACACCGGGTCCGACCAGGTGAATCTGCTCGGCTACTGCATGGGCGGGCTGCTGTGCATGCTGTATCTGGGCAGCCACCCGGAGGCGCCGGTGCGCAGTCTGTCCACCATCGCCAGCCCGGTGAATTTCCATAAAAGCGGGCCGTTCGGCAAGATTTTCAGTCTCGCGGCGATTCCCGCCATGCAGGCCCACGACTGGTTCCAGGTGCGCCTGGAGCCGCTCGACAGCAAGCTGTTCCATATTCCCGCCCGGCTGCTGTCGCTGGGCTTCAAGATGACCAACCCGCCGGGGCTGGTGCAGTCCTATGTGGACCTACTGCGCAATATGGGCGACCGGGACTATCTCACCGAGTACATGACCATGGGCCAGTGGTTCAACGATATGGTCGACTACCCGGGGGCGGTGGTACGCGAAGTGATCGAGAAAATGGTGCTCGCCAACAGCCTCGCCGACGGCCGTCTCAGCATCGGCGGGCGGCCGGTGGATTTCGGCGCCATCACCCAGGATCTGCTGGCGTTCGGCGGACGCACCGACCGCATCGTCAGCCTGCGCGCCGCGCGGGAGATTCTCAAAGTGGTGGGCAGCCGCGAGAAGCGGTTCGAGGAAGCCCCCGGCGGCCACGCCGGGGTGTTCGCCGGCAGCAAGGCGCCCGGCCAGTGCTGGCGCGTGATCGCCGACTGGCTGGAGGCGCGCGCCGACTGAGCCTTACTCGGGCGGGCCGATGGTGGGCTTGGTGACCTCGGAGGTGGCCAGCTCCACGGCCTGCTGCAGGCTGCTGGTCATCTGCGAGGTATAGCGGTAGACCAGGAAAGGCACGGCGTCTTCACCGAACTTGAGCATGGAGGAGCGGATGAAGCCCCACTTGAGGGCGGCCTGCTCCAAAGTTCTTTTCAGGTTGCCGTCACCGCGGTGGGCGGCCTGGACCCGTTTGAGCCGGTCGGAAAACGCCGGCACCGCCTGCTCGAACGCGCCGCGATCCTGTTCCGCCTCACCGCCGTCGTTATTGCCGGCGATGATCGCCACGTAGGACGACGTCAACTGCTGGAGCTCGCTGATCAGACCGTGCACGTCGTCGTAGTAGCCGCCGACGGCGCCTTCGAAGGCGTCGATACGGGAGGCCATCTCCGCCGGCAGGTCGTCCAGCCGCCGGGGGTCGCCGGAGGTCGCTTCGCCCTCGGCGTCGCCGGGGGCCGGCAGGGCCTGGTCGGCGGCCATTCGTTGCCACTGGTCGGCGAGATCCGCGACCAGAGCGCGTTCGGCGTCGGAGTCGCTGTTGGCGCGCAGGTCGCCGAGCGCTTCAGCGGCCTGCTGGGCGGCTTCGTTGAGGGCGACCCGGTAGGTGTCGTTGCCGTCCATGACGGAGTACATGTGGTAATCCGTGCGCACCTGCCACAGATGGTGCTCCAGATCCTCCAACTGGGCGCGGCTCAGGGCCGCGCTCGCGAGGATCGGGGTCGACAGCCCGGTTACCGATAGCAGCACCGCCAAGGCGCCCCTGGAAAGGGTTCGCATAGCATCTCCTGTTGCATTTCCTTTTTTTATTGCCCAGCCCAAGGACAAACGCGGCAAAGATAGTACATAGCGCCCGCATTTACCAATGCGCAATATTGCGCCGGGTCAGCGGCCGGGCCTGCTGAGTTCCGTATAGAGCGCCTGGTATTCCTGCGTCAGCTTGTGCTTGGGGCTCCAGTTGATCAGCGGCGTGGCGCACTCGTGGGATTCGCGCATGGCGACGCTGGCGGACAGCTTGCTGTCGAGGATCGGCAGCCCCTCCTCCACCAGCGACGCCACCAACTCCTTGGGCAGACGGGCGCGCGGCTGATACTGATTCACCACGATGCCCTGCACGCGCAGGTCCTCGTTGTGGTCCTCGCGGGTCTCCTGAATGTTCTCCAGCAGGGAATAGAGCGCCTTGCGGGAAAACGCATCGCAGTCGAAGGGAATCAGCACCCCGTCGGCGGCGATCAGCGCGGACAGGGTGTAGAAATTNAACGCCGGCGGCGTGTCCACATAGATGGCGTCGAATTCCCGGCCCAGGCTTTTCAGCAGGCCGCGCAGCTTGTAGATCTTGTGCTTGGATTCGAGCAGGTGCTCCACCTCGCCCAGTTCACCGTCGGAGGGCAGCACGTAGAGATTTTCGAACTTGGTGAGGTGCACGTAATCACGGGGTGCTTTTTCCTTGAGCTTGAACGACAGCGTCTGCGCGAAGAAGGTGCCGATGTTGGGCGTCGGCCCCTGCTCCTGCTGATAGGCGCCCATGCCCAGCAGGTACTGGCTGGCGTTGCACTGTGGATCCAGGTCCACCACCAGCGTCTTGTTGCCCCGGGCGGCGCTGATCGCCGCCAGATTCACGGTGATGCTGGATTTACCCACACCGCCTTTCTGATTAAACACCACGGTTCGCATGCACGGTTCTCCTTACCTGAATGGCGCAATGATACACAGGGGCCGGAACGGCTCCCAGGCCGCAGCGACGNGGGCGGCTGTCATCCTTCGTCCACAAAAACTGTGGATAACCCCGTTAACAAGCCGTTGAAGAGTGGCGGCGGCGCCGACACCATGCCGCCTCCGGCGGATTGATCGTTCCCTGGCCAGTGCGGGGGTAAATGCGCGACAGAAAGACATTTACCCCCCCTTGTCCCGCTTCCCGTTTTGCGCTCAGTATAGATATACACCATGTTTACCACGGAGTGATTCATGAGCGCCGTAACCCCCTTTGCGCCCGTTCCCACCGGCAGNCCNCTTAAGGCGGTCCCTGGAGATCCGGGCTGGCCGCTGGTCGGGCACACTCTGACCAGTATGCGTGATCCGGTGGGCCTGATGCGACAGCGCTACGACCAGTACGGTCCGGTGTCCTGGACCCGGCTGTTCGGCCTGCGCGTGGTGCAGATGCTGGGCCCGGACGCCAACCAGTTCGTGCTGATGAACAAAGGCGACCTGTTCTCCAACCACGGCGGCTGGGACTTTTTTATCGGGCCGTTTTTCCATCGCGGCATCATGCTGCTGGACTTCGAGGAGCACCGCTGGCACCGGCGCATCATGCAGCAGGCGTTCACCAAAAGCGCCCTGCGCGGCTATCTGGAGCGCATGGGGCCGCGCATCACCGCCGGCCTGGAGACCTGGCCGGAGGGCGGCATCAAGGTGCTGCCCCGGGTGAAGCGGCTGACCCTGGACCTGGCCACCGACGTGTTCATGGGCCAGGAACTGGGCCCGCGTTCCGAGCAGGTTAACCGGGCGTTCGTGGACACGGTGCGCGCCGGCACCGCGCTGCTGCGCTTCCCGGTGCCGGGTCTGCGCTGGTCCAAGGGGCTGCGCGGCCGGCGGGTGCTGGAGCAACTGTTCCGCGATGAGATTCCGACGAAACGCGCCCAGGAGGACAACGACCTGTTCAGCGCGCTCTGCCACGCCACCACCGAGGACGGCGACCGCTTCTCCGACGACGATGTGGTCAACCACATGATCTTCCTGATGATGGCGGCCCACGACACCACCACCATCACCCTGTCCAATCTGTTCTATCACCTGGCCAGCGCGCCGGAATGGCAGGAGCGCCTGCGCGAGGAAAGCCGCGCGCTGGGCAAAACCCGACTGGAATACGAAGACCTGGAGAAGCTGCCGGGCATCGGCCTGGCCATGAAGGAGGCGCTGCGCCTGTGCGCGCCGGTGCCGTCGCTGCCCCGCCGCACGGTGCGTGACGTGGAATACGACGGCTTCCATATTCCCAAGGGCAGCTTTATCACCATGGCGCCCTACTTCACCCATTACATGGAAGAGTACTGGCCGGACGCGGAGCGCTTTGATCCGGAGCGGTTCGCCGAGCACCGCCGCGAGGACAAGGTGCACCCCTATGCCTGGGTGCCCTTCGGCGGCGGCGCGCACAAGTGCATCGGCCTGCANTTCGCNGACATGCAGGTGAAGGCGATCCTCCACCAGGTGCTGTTGAAGTACCGCTGGCGGGTGCCGGCGGGCTATGTGATGCCGGTGGACACCACCAGCCTGCCGGTGCCCAAGGACGGCCTGCCGGTNACGCTGGAACGGCTGTGACCGTTCCGGCGGCCGGCGTTTCGGCGGCCGGCGTGCCGGCGGCCGCGNTCAGCCGCTGACGGTCTCGCCGTCGCGCAGNGTCACCAGCTCTTCCGCCGAGGTGGGGTGNATGCCCACGGTGGCGTNNAAGTCCGCCTTGGTGGCGCCCATGCGCACCGCCACGGCNAANCCCTGGGTGATNTCGGCGGACTCTTCGCCGGCCATGTGCAGGCCCACCACCCGGTCGCTGGCGTCGTCNACGATCAGCTTCATCATGGATTTNTCCTGNATGTCACTGAGCGTGTAGCGCATNGGCCGGAACTGGCTNTTGTAGACCCGGATGGTGCCGTANTNGGCCAGCGCTTCTTCCTGGCTGAGCCCCACGGTGCCGATGTTCGGGTGGCAGAACACGGCGGTGGGNACNTCGCGGTAGTCCAGCGGCGCCTTCGGTTTGTGCTCGCCGAACAGATGGGCCGCCAGCCACATGCCTTCGGCCAGCGCCACCGGCGTCAGCTGCAGGCGGTCGGTGACGTCGCCCAGGGCGTGGATGCCCGGCTCACTGGTCTGGAAGGCGTCGTCCACGATCACCGCGCCGTTGTCGCGGGTGTCGNCACNGACACNCCNTCGGCGAACAGGCCGTCCAGCTTGGGCACCCGGCCGGTGGCGTAGAACACCTCNTCCACCACCAGGCTGTCGCCGNTCAACAGNCGCAGGGTTTTCTCGCCGTCGNCGTCGCCNTCNATGGCGCTGACGTCGGTGTTCACATGNATATGAATNCCGGCGGCGGCCATGCGCTCGGCGACGAACTCNCGGATTTCACCGTCGAAGCCGCGCAGGATCAGATCGCGGCGGTANAGNTGATGCACTTCCACGCCCAGGCCGTTNAGNATGGAGGCGAANTCGCAGGCGATGTAACCGCCGCCGACCACGGCGACGCGNTCCGGCAGCTTATCCAGATAGAAGAGGTCGTCGGAGATGCGCACCAGATCGTCGCCGGGCAGTTCCGGCACATGGGGCTTGCCGCCGGTGGCGATCAGGATGTGCTTGCATTCCAGAACGCGGTCGCCGTCCACGGACACCCGCCCCGGCCCCTCGATGCGGCCGTGGCCTTCGAACACGGTGACGCCGGCGTTATCCAGGATGCGGTTGTAGATGCCGTTGAGCCGCTCGATCTCCCGGGTCTTGTTGTCGCGCAGGGTGTTCCAGTCGAAGCGCCACCCGTCCAGCTGGTAACCGTAACTGGCGGCCAGCTCAAACTCTTCCGGGAAGCCGGCACCGTAGGCGAACAGTTTTTTCGGCACGCAACCGACGTTCACGCAGGTACCGCCAAAGAACCGCTCTTCGATAATGGCCACCCGGGCGCCATGCCCCGACGCCATGCGCGCGGCTCGCACACCGCCGGAGCCGGCGCCGATTACCACCAGATCGAATGCTTCGGACACGGGGCCTCTCCTTGATCAATTCGGGAGCCCACATTGTGGCGATAATGGTGTGAAGAACAAGGCGCGTCGGACGATAGACGTTATAGCGCAAGGCGATTAACGCCGGCGGCGAAAGCATGGGCCCGGCATGACGCCGGGCCGGCTGTCCTTGTCAGTGGTCGCCCCCGGGTGCGATCGGATCACTGGCCGGGAAGGTCTCCTTGACAGCCTCATCCAGCTGGCTGCCGCGACCGTCGATATTGTTGGCCGCGGGTTCGGAGGCGCGCGCCTGCAGATCACCGCCGGTGATGATACCGACCAGACGCTTATCACGATTGATCACCGGCATCCGCAGCACGCGCAGTTTCGCCATGCTCTCCGCCACATCGCGACAGGCCTCGTCGTCGAAACAGTAGCGCAGGGTCCGTGACATGACATCGCGTACCGGAGTGCGGTCCGCCGGCATGTCGTTGACCAGCAGGCGCAGGACGATATCCCGGTCGGTGATCATGCCGACCAGCCGGTCGTTTTCCGCCACCGGCACCGCGCCGACGTCCTCCTCGGCCATCAAGGTGGCGGCCGCCATGACCGGGGCGTCGGAGGGAATGGTTCGAGTGGTGGGTGTCATTACATCTTTGACTTGCATGATGGTGCTCCTCATCCATGAAAAAAGCAGGGGCTCGTCTCCAGAAGCCCGTCGGGCGGCACTCCGTATCGCCGCCCCTATGAGTCAGATACTACGTGAACGCAAAGTTCCCTGACCAGCGAGAGAGTTTACTATTCAGCCCCCACCCGGAAGCGGGCGAACGGCGCATGCAGGCTGGGCCGCCCCTGGCGCAGATAGATGCCGGGTTCGATCGGAGGCCATAGCTCCTCCAGCGGCACCGAGTCGCCGTTGGCGTTCACCATGCGGGCATGGTGGCGGCGCAGTTGACGCGGCTCCCCGACCCCGACCGCGTGGGCGATGGTCTCCACCTCCTTGACCAGATTGGCGTGGAAATGCGCCACCCGCGCGCCCTTTTCGCTAGGCACCAGGCCGCGCTGCAGGCGCGGGTTGTGGGTGGTGACACCGGTGGGGCAGGTATTGCGATTGCACTGCATGGCCTGAATGCAGCCCAGCGCAAACATGTAACCCCGCGCGGAGACACAGAAATCCGCGCCCATGGCGATCGCCCAGGCGACCATGGACGGCGTGATCAGTTTGCCGGACGCAATGATCCGAATACGGTCCTGCAGCGCAAAGCCGTCCCGCAGGTCCACCACCAGCGGCAGGGACTCGGACAGGTTCAGCCCCACATCGTCCATCAACGACATGGGCGCCGCGCCGGTGCCACCGTCGCCGCTGTCCACGGTGATGAAATCCGGCGCGCTTTCAAGACCGCGCTCATGGATCTCCATGAACAGCTCTTCCAGCCACTGCCAGGACCCGATCACCGTCTTGATGCCGGTGGGCTTACCGGTCACCCGGCGTACCCGTTCGATCATGTCCAGCAGATCACCGGCGCTGCGGATGCCCGGCTGGCCGTTGGGGCTCACCGACGCCTGCCCCACTGGAATGCCACGAATACGCGCGATATCCGGGGTCACTTTCTCCGCCGGCAGAATACCGCCCTTGCCCGGCTTGGCGCCCTGGCTGAGCTTAATCTCGAACATCTTCACCGACTGCAGCCGGGCCACCTCCTGCAGCTTTTCATCGCTCAGATTCCCCTCCTGATCGCGCACGCCGTAATAGGCGGTGCCGATCTGGAACACCAGGTCGCAATGCCCTTCGAGATGCATCTCGGTAAGGCCGCCCTCGCCGGTGTTCAGCCAGCAGCCCGCCTGGCCGGCGCCCCGGGACAGGGCGCGCACGGCCGGCGTGGACAGGGCGCCGAAGCTCATCGCCGACACATTGTGAAAACTGCGCGCCACGAACGGCTGTTCCGCGTGGGGGCCGATCATCAGCGGCAGGGTTTCGGCGGCGTCCTTTTCCAGGGTCGGATACGGGGTGTTGAGAAAGACGATACGGCCGGCCGCGTTCTGCTTGGTGGTGCCGAACGCCACCGTATTGCTCAGGTCCTTGGCGGCACGGTACACCCAGCTGCGCTGGGCGCGGTTGAACGGCAGCTCCTCGCGGTCCATGGCGAAGAAATACTGACGGAAAAACTCGCCGATATGCTCGAAAAAGTAGCGAAAACGGCCGATAAGAGGGTAATTCCTGCGAATCGCATGGGCTTTCTGAAAATAGCGATCCTGTACCCACAGGACCATGGCCGCCACGGTCACCAGAAACACCATCAACAGCAGGCCCAGGGCCAGCCAGGTAGTCAGCAGATTGACCCAGGCATGCAATTGCTCTGAGAGCATAGGACCTCCTCTTAACGCCCGGATTCATGCTATCACCATAAAACGGTCCCGCCATCCGGATTGGCCGCTGAAAATCATCGTCTGATGCGAAAAGGTGAGAACCCGGACTAATAATCCGCACAGGGCGCCTAGCCCGACCGCTAATACTGTGGTATCACTTCCACTGGAATCGGGATGTAAAATCAGTAAGAGACAAAACAATGAAATTACCGGGGGTCTGCGGCCTGGTATTGGCACTGGGGGTGTCGATGCCGGCCATCGCGGAAAACATCTACACCTACCGTGGCGACGGCGGCGAAATCCTGTTCACGGATAAGCCCCGGGGCCGGGTCGACGCCAGCTATACCCTGCTCTCCGTACGCAAGGGCTGGACCTACACCCCCACCGCCCTGAGCGCCGCCCGGCGGGACCGTTACGACACCGTGATCGAGCGCGCCGCCGGCGATTTCGGCGTCGAAGCCGCCCTGGTGAAAGCGGTGATCCACGCTGAATCCCTGTTTGACCCCACCGCCGTCTCGCGGGTCGGCGCCCAGGGCCTGATGCAGCTGATGCCGCGCACCGCGCGCTACCTGGAGGTGGCGGACCCGTTCGACGCCAGCGCCAACATCCACGGCGGCACCCGTTTCCTCGCCTATCTGCAGAACAAATTCAGCACCCTGGACCAGGTGCTGGCGGCGTACAACGCCGGCGAAGGCAATGTGCGCCGGTACGGCGGCATCCCGCCGTTCCCGGAAACCCAGGCCTACGTGAAAAAGGTGAAAGAGCTGCGGTTGCGCTATCAGCTGCAACTGGCCAAGGAAGACGCGGTGGCCACCCGCTAAATATCGCTGACCCCGATCCAGGGGCCGTCGTAATCAATCCGGTAGCGTTTCAGGCAATAGCCCTGGGCCCCGCGGCACTGACCGCTGCTCAGGGAGAACTCCAGCCCGTGCCCGGGACAGCGCAGCACCTCGCCGCGCACCGAGGCCCTCTCCAGTGGAAACTCCCCGTGCGGGCAGCGGCGCTGCACCAGCCAGGTGGCCCCGTCCTCATGGATCAGCAGCAACTCCTCGCGGCCGATTTGCACCGGCAGCCGCAGCCCGTCGTACAGATCCAGCGTGCGGATAAGGCGATGGAACATTCCGCGCTCTCCTCCCCCTGCGATGCCGCCAACCTTAGCATGCGATCATGGGATCGTCCCGGGTCAGTGGGTTCCCTCCAGAAGGTCCGCACCGGGATCGGGTGGGCCCGTCCAGGACACGCCACGAGTACATCCCTGTAGGCTCGGCCGGGCGGCGGACCGCTTTGGCCATCCCTGGCCAAACA